>ERZ827088.286-NODE-286-length-78286-cov-4.532372_pt1 | contig 78286 bp, 57 predicted proteins | sample MGYA00519922_ERZ827088 | MGnify/ENA primary metagenome ERZ827088 (study PRJEB31778, sample SAMEA3449254) | human gut metagenome | biome: human gut; feature: human-associated habitat; material: faeces | place: United Kingdom | collected 2010/2012 ... | reverse complement strand
GAACAAACTTACAACTGAATCCTGTTTCCATTTACACAAAATTTTGGACAGTGTCCATTTACCGCAGAAAACATCCTCCTTATCGGTTCCGTGCTCATCTTTTGCAGCATTCTCATCAGCCGCACCGGCTATCGTTTCGGCATCCCCACATTGCTCCTCTTTTTGCTTGTCGGCATGCTTTTTGGCAGCGACGGCCTGGGCTTGCAGTTCCACAGCGCACACGACGCGCAGTTCATCGGCATGATGGCCTTGAGCATCATCCTCTTCACGGGCGGCATGGACACGAAGTATGGCGAGATACGCCCCGTGCTGGCACAGGGCGTGCTGCTCTCGACGGTGGGCGTGTTGCTCACCACGCTGCTCACGGGACTTTTCATCTGTTTCATTTCAGGCTGGGACAGCACGAACATCGCTTTGCCGCTCACCACCTCGTTGCTGCTGGCGGCGACCATGTCATCGACTGACTCGGCTTCCGTGTTCAGCCTGCTGCGTTCGCAGCGCATGAATCTGAAGCACCACCTGCGCCCTATGCTGGAGCTGGAGAGCGGTAGCAATGACCCGATGGCCTACATGCTCACCATCGTGCTCATCCAGATCATCACTTCCGACGGCATGAGCTGGACTGTCATCCTGAAGGATTTGGGCATACAATTCTTTTTCGGGGGCATTATCGGCTATGCGTTGGGACGTTTTGCCGTGTGGATTCTGGGGCGTATCGGCCTTTCGAACGGCTCGCTCTACTCCATCCTGCTGTTGAGCCTCGTCTTCTTCACGTTTACCATCACGGACCTTTTGCGCGGCAACGGCTATCTGGCCGTCTACATCGCCGGCATGGTGGTGGGTAATGCGCCGCAGGTCTGCCGTCGGGAGGTGAACACGTTCATGAACGGCCTGACCTGGTTGTTCCAGATTGTGATGTTCCTGGCTTTGGGCTTGCTGGTCAATCCGCTTGAGATGGTCGATGTCGCTGCCGTCGCCCTGCTCATCGGTGTGTTCATGATTGTCGTGTCGCGTCCGGTGAGTGTGTTCCTCTGTCTGCTGCCTTTCCGCAAGCTGCCGGCGCGGGCCAAGTGGTTCGTGTCGTGGGTCGGCCTGCGCGGAGCTGTGCCCATCATCTTTGCGACCTATCCGGTCATCGCAGGGATTGAGGGGGCTGACCAACTGTTCAACATCGTGTTTTTCATAACGCTCATCTCGCTCGTGGTGCAGGGCATGACCATCGCGCCGGCGGCTCGCCTGCTGCGGCTCGACTTGCCCGTGGAGAAGGAGGGCAATGACTTTGGCGTCGAGTTGCCCGAGGAACTAGACACACAACTTCGTGATCTGACGCTCACGCCGGAGATGCTGGCCGATGGCAACCGTTTGGCCGACATGAACATCCCGCGGGGGACGCTGGTGATGCTTGTCAAGCGTGGACATGAATTCATTATACCCAACGGGCAGATGGAACTGCATGTGGGTGACAAACTGCTCTTTATCTCGGAAAACAAACATGAAGGGGAAAAGTCTTGAGGAGCGTATGGCGGCGTTCGTTCCGCAGCGGCCCTTCGTCTCCCGTGCTTCGGAGGGAAGGAGCAGGACTGCCGTCCTCTTTATCCATGGCATAGCCGAGGGGCCGTCGCAGTTTCTGGTCCCGGCTGCCTGGGTCAATGCGCTGGGCATGGATGCCATCGCCTTGTCGCTTCCGGGCCATGGAGGCACGGCGCATGACTTTGCCTGTTCCGGCAGGAGAGCCTGGGAGGCCTATGTCGACAGGCGTGTGGATGCCTGCCGGTCGGAATATGAGCGGCTGATTCTTGTGGGGCATTCGATGGGAGGGCTGTTGTCGTTGCTCACTTGCTTGCGAAGGCCTGACGGCGTGGCGGGCATTGTCACGGTGGGTTGCCCGCTGCATGTGTGGGTGTTGGCGCGTGCCGTGCGCAGCATCTTGGGCGCACGCTACCATCTTCTTCCGGCTGATGCCGGTGAGGAAGCCGTGAGGAATGCCGTCAATGTAGCGCCCGGTCCCACGTTGGGATATGCCGGATGGTTGCCCCGCCTGGGCGACCTTTTCAGCATGATGCGTGCGGTGAGGAAGGATTTGCCCTGTCTGTCCGTGCCCTTGCTGGCCGTACAGGGCAAGCGTGACGAACTGGTCTGGGCACGTCGCAGCATCGGATGTTTCCGCCGCCGGGTGTCAAGCGTCTGTTTGCAGACACTTGTCCTGCCCGACACGACACACTTCTGCTATCCGGCGGCTGACGAAGCCGTGCTTCGCGAAACCTTTACCAGTTTTTGCAGAGCTGTCGCAAGCCGTCCGTAGCACACAGGTGGAGGCAGGTGGCCTGCCTGCATCCTTCGGGGAGGGTGACTTCTTCGGGGTCGATGCACCACAGGGGACAGTCGGGGCGTACATAAGCCAGCAGGTCGGCGGCGGGATGTACGAGAAGCGTGGAACCGACCACGACCAGCGCGTCGGCATCCCGTATGGCATTCACGGCTCTACGCCAGAGCGGCATTTCCAGGTCCTCTCCGAAAAACACCACGTAGGGACGCAGTTGCGAGCCGTCGGGAGCCTTGTCGCCGATGTGCAGGTCGGGGTGTGCGGGGTCGATGGGATAGGACTCATGAGGATGTAGGGTGGAGGCGTTGCGCAATGCTTCGCCGTGGAGGTGGATGACCTGTGTCGAGCCGGCCCGTTCGTGGAAGTCGTCGCCGTTTTGGGTGATGACGGTCACTTCGTGGCGTGCTTCGAGGGCTGCGATGAGGCGGTGTCCTTCGTTGGGCTCATGCGACAGGATGGCCCGCCGGATGGGGTTGAAGAAGTCGAGCACACGTTGCCGGCGCAGGCGTGCGTCGTGTCGCCGTCCGCAATACCACGCTTCGCGCGAAGCCACGGCACGGGCGTCAATCTCGTCCCAAATCCCTCCGCGTCCCCGGAACGTGGGAAGCCCGCTCTCGGCGCTCATGCCTGCGCCGGTGAAAAACACAAGTCGTTTCATAAAGCTATATCCTTTTAAGATAATCGTCGAGAGGGACATCCAGTCCCATCTTCTGGCGCAGGCGTTGCTTGCGCTGGGAGACGCTGCCTTTCTCGATATTGAAGATGAGGGCGATGAGGTCGAGCGGCATGTCCATCTTCAGCAGACAGCAGAGGCGGATGTCGTCTTCTTTGAGCGACGGATGGTCCTGCCGCAGCTTGGTCGTGAAGTCTTGGAAGCAAGTGTCGGTGTTGGTGTAGATTTTCTGCCAGTCGCTTTCGCTCATGCGCATGCGTCCTTCGCGCTGGTTGCTGTAGACCAGCGGGAGGGTGAGCAGGTTGAGCTGCTTGTAGTAGCCCACACGGAGACTTTCCTGCTCGCGCTGCTCCAGGAGGAGCTTGTTTTCTGCTTTCAGCCGTCGGCGCCAGTTGATGAATACGGCCGTGAGGAGGATACCCGTCGTGACGAGCATACCGATGAGGATGCGGAAGATGTTGTTTTCGCGTAGCAGGAGCTTGTATTCCGTGTCGTCGGCTTTCTTGCGCCAGCGGCGGTAGTCGTGGAGCATCTGGAGCTGGCTGACGAACTGCCGCTTGCGCTGCACCTGGAGGGAGTCTTTCGTGTCCATCAGTGTCCGGGCCAGGCCGACGGCTTCGCGGTAATGCCCCGCTTGGCAGGCCAGGCGGAAGAGTCCCTCGTGGCCCATGATGTCGCCGCGGCCGGGCCGGTCGGCGTGTGTGGCCCGGCGGAAGCAGGTGGCGGCCGAGTCCGTCCTCCCTTCCTGTTCGAAGGCTTCGCCCCGCAGGGCGTGCCAGCGCGAGGTCACGGCCGGATGGCAGCGTGCGGCGGAGTCGAGCATACGGAAGGCTTCTTCCGGCTTGCGGAGGTGCAGGTAGGTGTGGGCCATGTTCTCCAAGGTCCGCATCCGGTGGAACGTTTCTTCGCGGGGGATGTGATGGAGCAGCGAGTCGTGGAAGGCCAACGCGCGGGCGTAGTCGCCTTGGTCGAAGTAGTGGCGTCCCAGGCGGTAGAGGGCCTCGCACAAGCATTCCTCTCCCGGCAGGCGTCGGGCTGCGGCGAGGGCTTCGTGCAGGCTGGCCTGTTCCTGCTCGGGCAGTTTGTTTTCGCAGAACATGCGGCTCAGCTCGTAGTTCACCCAGAAGCTGAACTCCGGCTTCTCGTCCATGCAGCGGCCGTATGCTTTGACTTCGAGGAAAGCGTCGGTCGCGCCCAGCCAGTTGTGCTGTGCGCGCTTGATGTGCCCTTTGAGGATGTAGAGGTCGGCAATGCGCAGGGAGTCCCACGTGAAGAAGTCATAGTAGCGGATGGCCAGCTTGCACAGCGAGTCGGCTTCGGCCAGCCGTCTTTTTTCGTAGAGACACTGGCTCTCTATCTTCCAGCTCAGGGCACGGCTTTCGTCGGTGAGCCACCGTCCCTGCAAGGCTTGCAGCCGTGCGGCGCATGAGTCGGCCGAAAGGGCGGACTGCTCGGCTTCGAGCTGCAAGAAAGGTTTCAGGTTTTGCTTCCGGATGTATGTGCAGATGCCCCAACCGGCGACTGCCGCAAGCAGCAGTGTGCCGGTGACGAGCATGCAAAGGCGTTTCTTCCTCTTCATGTCTCTTTTTTGAAGATGCAAGATAAGGAAATAACCAACCCCTCCCAAGCCTTACGCAGAAAAAATATCTTTCAACAGAAAGGAACGGCGAGGGAGGGGGATTGTGTTATGTCTTTTTAAAACATGTAGCCTACGGAAAAGGTGAAGTTTCGATTCTTGTGGTCGCTGTAGACTTTATCCATTTTTCTTAGGCCATAGTCATAGCCGATTCCAATACGATAATGGTCGGCCACTTCCACGCCGAGACGTGCGCCTATACCGAAATCGAAGCGTTTGATTTCGTCATAAACACTGCCTTTACTTTTTTGATGGCTTATGTTGTCCGTATTCCTCGCTTTTCCGAAAAGACCGAAAGAGAAGTAAGGACCTGCGTCGGCATAGATAGCACAGCGTTGTGCTACGGCCCAACGATAGCCGAAGTGTATGGGTAAATGCAGGTAATAGGCATTGCGTCTGAATGTTTGGTCGTAGTCTGTTTGTTCGCCAGTTTGGAAATCAGAAATGTGATGGGCATAGTGTTTCTTCCAATTCAAGTTGAGCAAACCAAGCTCTACATCCATATACGGGCGGCTGGGCGTTGTGCGGAAAAGCAACTCCATACGGGCTGCCACATTGAAACCGCAGCGGCCACGGTCGTGCGACAAGTCGGCTTTTCCAGCATCGAAGCCATTCATTCCGGCGGTAACACCCCAACGGAGGTTGGTTTCTTTATCACAACATTTTGTTTGCGCTGACAGCGAAACGAAAGAAAAGGTGGCAACAATGGTTGCCAGTGCGATCTTTACAATTCCATTCATAAGATAAAAAATGAAGTTTAGTATTAATAATAAAGTTTGTGCTGTTCTTTACGTACTTTTTCTTGTATGAGTTGGCAACAAAAATAAATCATCCGCAAATAAGCTGTATATTTATCCGATATACATTTTTAAGTCGCGATTGTATATCTAAATTTCTTCTATAACACAACTATTTAGGATTTGATTGTATATCTATATTCTAAAATTTTCAGATATACATTTTCGCTTTTCAGGCGGCTTTTTTCCCTTCATGAGCGGAGTAGAGGGTGGCCGGGAGCGGAAAGGAGTCCGTGGTCGGGCGGAAAGGAAGGCGTCCGACCACGGAGTAAAGGGCGTGGTCGGGCGGAGTGAAGGGGTAGGTTATTGGAGAAAGAAAAGGGTGTGGGCGAGAGTGGAATATCTGCCCGACGCTGCCGGGCGTGAAAAGAAAACTCCTCACGGCCCGGCATCCGTGCCGGACGGTGAGGAGGGATGGGCCGCATCAAGGGCGGATGTCCCGGATGCGGGCTGCGCGGGCGGGAAGTTTGCAGGCCCGCGTCGTTTGTGTCATGTGCGTTTGGAATGTCCTGTTCTCACAGTGGCTTGTCACTTCACTTGGAAACGTCCCTGCAGACGGATGTCGTCGCTGCTGCTGCCCACACGCACGGTGAAGAAGCCCGGTTCGACGGTCCACTGCCCGTCCTTGGAGAGCAACACCATGTTGCGGTGGCGGATGGTGAATTTCACTTCCTTGGTCTGTCCCGGGTTGACATTCGTGCGCTTGCAGGCTTCGAGTTTGGGGCTCATCAGCGGGGTGGAGCTTTCCTCGTCGACGAGGTAGACCTGCACGACCTCAGCCCCGGGGCGCGTGCCGACATTGGTCACGTCGAAGCGCACACTGACGCTGCCGTCGGTCGTCGTCCCGGCCGGCTCGATGCGCAAGTTGCTGTAACGGAAGTCCGAGTAGCTCAGCCCGTGGCCGAAGGCGTAAGTGCCGGGGAAGGCGGCTGTGAGTTTCCCGCCGGGGTTGTAGGTCCCCGTGAGCACGTCGGCGATGGCCGTCGTTCCCTGTCGTCCGGGATGCCAGGCCTCGATGATGGCTGTCGCCGTGCCGTCGATGCCTTTCAAGTCTATGGGGCGGCTGTTGAGCAACACGAGTATGAGGGGTTTGCCTTCGAGCGCGAGGTGGTCGAGGCGTGCGCGGTCGATGTCGTCGTCTTCGAAGATGACAATAGCGTCAGCTGTCCCGGTGCTTGTCGCGACGGTGCAGGGCAGTGCGCTGCGGAGGGCGGGCATCATGTCGGCCACGAGCGGAGCGTCGCCGTCCACGGCCAGTGTGCGTACCCAGGCTGTGTCGAGCGGGAGCACGCCGCCGGCGTTCTTAAGCAGCGTGATGGACTCGCGGGCCACTTGCAGGGCCGTGGCTCTGAACTCCTCGTCGTCGGGCTCGGTGAGGCGGAGTCGCGCCGAGGCCTCGCGCTGTGCTTCCGAAGCGATGCCTGCGGCGTGGGCTTCGTCCATGACGCGCTGCCAGGGGTGGACGTAGGGTGCGTCGTGTTCTTTGGGGTCGATGCTGACGTAGGCTTTCAGTTGGCCGTCGGTCTGTAGTCCCTTGACCATCTCCACGCCCGTCTCGGCTGTGAGGTAGGGACTTTGCCCGTAGATGCTCAAGTAGTTGCCTTCGAGCCCTTTGCCGGTGTCGACCGTGAGGTCGGGCAGGGCCACTTCCTTGACCCCTTGCCGGGCCAGGCGTGCTCCGACCACGCGTCCGGCTTTCTTGGCCAGGCTGCGGTTCCAGGTGTGTGCGACGGAGAGCGATGAGGGAAAGGGTTCGGCAAACGGAGCAGACTCTTGTGCTTGCAGGGTGGCCGGACTCGCGGCGAGGGCCAGGAGGGCCAGGGTGATAAGTGGGTGTTTCATAGAATATAGGTTTTAGTGCATGTAAATGTATTTTCCGCAAAGGTCGTAAATTTTCCGGATAGGACAAAAAAGCGGCACGGATTGCAACCGTGTCTCCACGTTGCGATCCGTGCCTGAAGGTGAAGCTCCGTTGATGCGAGGGGCTTCACAGGGTCGATTTATAAACATTGCCAGTCCGGCGGTGCCGGAGTTAGTCCTTGATGTAGTCTTCCCAGCGTGTGGCACGCATGTCTCCCGTGCGCAGGAGTGTGTCGTGCATGCCGAAGGCGGCCCTGAGGCAGTGGCTGGTGTGTCCCTTTTCGCTGATGCGGAGGTAGTCACGGAGCAGGTCGCGGTAGGCCGGGTGTGCGCAGTTGTCGATGATGAGGCGGGCTCGTTCTGCCGGGCTCTTGCCGCGCAGGTCGGCCACGCCTTGTTCGGTGACGACGATGCTGACGGAGTGTTCGCTGTGGTCCATGTGTGACACCATGGGGACGATGGCGCTGATTTTGCCGTCTTTGGCCACGGAGGGGCAGGTGAAGATGCTCAGGTAGGCGCCGCGGGTGAAGTCGCCCGAGCCGCCTATGCCGTTCATCATCTTCGTACCGCACACGTGGGTGGAGTTCACGTTGCCGTAGATGTCGGCCTCCAAGGCGGTATTGATGGTGATAAGGCCGAGTCGGCGCACGATTTCGGGATTGTTGGAAATCTCGGACGGGCGCAACACGAGCTTGTCACGGAAGAAGTCGATGTTGTCGTAGATGTCGTTGAGGCACTCGTTGGTGACGCTCAGCGAACAGGTGCTGCCGAGTTTCACGCGGCCCTGCTTGATGAGGCCCACGACAGAGTCTTGGAGCACTTCGGTGTACATTTCGAAAGCGGGGATTTCGGGGTTTCGGCCCAGGGCTCCGAGCACGGCGTTGGCGATGTTGCCCACACCGCTTTGCAGCGGCAGGAAGGTGGCGGGGATGCGTCCGGCGCGCATGTCGGCTGCGAGGAAGTCGGCCACGTTTTGCCCGATGCGGTCGGTCACGGGGTCGGGAGCGGTGAAGGCGCGTGCCTCGTCAGGAAGGTTGACCTCGACGACGCCCACGATTTTGGCCGGGTCGACCTGGATGTAGGGCACTCCGATGCGGTCGCTGGGTGTGTAGACATCGATGGCGCGGCGACGGGGTGGGTCTTGCGGCTCGTAGATGTCATGCATGCCCATCATGTTCTTGCTGTGGGCGGCATTCAGCTCGACAATGATTTTGTCGGCCAGACGGGCCACGGTGGGGGCGATGCCCACGGCTGCGGTGAGATAGATTTTCCCGTCGGGGGTCACTTCGCAGGCTTCGATGATGGCCGTGTCGACGCGTCCGAGGAAATTGTAGCGCACGACTTGCGCCATCTGCGAGAGGTGGATGTCGTTGTAGGCAATCTCGCCGTTGTTCACAGCCTTACGGAAGTCCTTGTTCGTCGTGTAGGGTGCGCGGTAGCCGATGGCGTGGGCGCGTGCGAGTATCCCGTCACAGGAGTCTCCCGTGGAAGCTCCCGTGAGGATGTTGATTTTGAACGGGCGGCCTGCGGCGTGTTCTGCTTCGGCCAGTTTGGCTATCTCAGGAGTGACGGCTTTCGGCGTGCCTGCGGGGGTGAAGCCGCTCAGACCGATGGTCTCGCCGTTCTTGATCAGGCTGGCAGCTTCGGCTGCCGAGATGATGTTGTATCCCATATCTAAGATCGTCGCGTTTTAGATGGTTATTAAAATAGTGAGCTGTATTAATATTTCCGATTGAAGATTTCCGAGTAGATGAATGCCCGGCGGGCTTCCTCGGCTGTACGCAGGCTGATGTCGTCCGCCGCCGGTGGCGCGGTCTGTCCGGGGTGCTTGGCTGCCTGGGGCGGACTTGCTGCGGGCCGTGCCGGGTGTCGTCGTGGCGGAGGTGGCGTGGCGGTCATGACGGGCGGTGCGGGCCGCGGAGCGTCCGTTTCCGGCGCTTCTTCTTCGTCGGCCGGTTCGCCGTCAGGCTGCGTCAGGATGTCAGGCCGGCGCGAGGGGTCGCGCTTCTGTTCCTTGGCCAATTCCTTGCGCACGTTTCTATAAAAATAGAAACCGATGATGCCCACGATGACGATGATTTGGATGAAGTCCATAGTTGTCTCCGGTCTGTAAATAATGATTAATCGTCCAAAGATAAGGATTCTTTTTGAGAAAAGAAAGCGCGGGGTGTACGAATTTGCCGCTTGCCGGGGGATTTGTCCGTCGCGGGTTGCCGCCGTGACGGGGCGGACGAGGGGCCGGACCGGGCTTTTGGGCGGAAAGGAGGGTAGCCGACCACGGAAAGGAGGCCGTGCGGGAGCGGAAAGGAAGGCGTGGTCGGACGGAAAGGAGGGTAAGGTCGGAGGCTTTTAAGTGGGTGAAACACAAGGCTGTTTTTGGACGCTTGGAAGTCTTCGCGGTTCTTCTTTCTGTCCCGGAGCGGGTCGTGCGGGAAAGAATGTTCCGACGGGCCGGAAAAAAAGAGGGGGACTTCAGATTCTTTTCAGATTCGCATGGGAACTTTGCAGTGTGAAAAGAATGATTGTCAAACCCTGCAATATAAAGAACCGATATGAAAAAGATAGTGATTGGCCTGATGTGCTTTTTAACGGCATTCACGGCCCAGGCTGTGGAAGATGATGACAAGCCTATCCGCGTGGACCAACTGCCAAGCAAGGCGCAGACGTTCATCCGGGAAAACTTCAGCGGACTGAAGATCGCTTTGGCCAAGATGGAAAGCGACTTCTTCGACAAGAGCTATGAGGTGATTTTTGTCAATGGCAATAAGGTGGAGTTCTATCGCGACGGGCGTTGGAAGGAAATCGAGTGCAAGTATGACGAAGTGCCCATCTCGGCTGTGCCCGACTTCATCCGCAAGTATGTGGCCGAACACCATGCCGGGCTTAAGGTCTGGAAGCTGGAATATGTCGAGGAAGAGAAATGCTACGAGGTGAAGCTTTCCAACCGCTGGGAGCTGAAGTTTGACACCCGTGGCAATCTGATTGACTTGGACCGGGACTAAGCTGAAAAAAAATTCCGAAAAACTTTCAAAGTTCAGTTTCTTTTCAGATTCGCTTCAGAACTTTGCAATAGAAAAACAAATCAAGTGAATAATATAAATAGTTAAAGTATAAACCATTAAAAACAAAACAGTATGAAGAAAGTATTTTTTGCCCTCGCTTGTGTATTCGCATTTTTTGCAACCACACTGACCGTAAAAGCTGACAACGAACGTGCGCTCCCGATCGCTCAGTTCCCGCAGACGGCACAGCAGTTTATCAAGCAACATTTTGCTGACCAAAAGGTGGTCATCTCAAAGGTGGAGACTGATTTCCTGGAGAAAGTCTATGTGGTCGTCTTCTCGAATGGCAACTCCGTGGAGTTCTACCGCGACGGAGAATGGAAGGAAATAGAGTGTAAGTACAGCCAGGTGCCGGCCGCTGCCGTGCCGAGCTTCATCCAGAAGTATGTGACGGAAAACTATCCTGACGCCAAAATCGTGAGCGTGGACAAGGACAAGAGTGACAAGGAATATGACGTGAAGCTCTCCTCTCGCTGGGAACTGAAATTCGACTATAAAGGCAACCTCATCGACTTGGAGAACGACTGAGAAATGAAGAATGTAGAATGATGAATGAAGAATTGCCATGCGGGACATTCCTCCGCATGGCAATTTCTGTTTTTATTCTTCACTCTTTATTCATCATTCTTCATTTTTCTCAAGTTTTCCCTTGCTGTTTTGATGGAAGATATGAGCAAGGCGATGAGCTCGCCGCAGTCGGTTTCGATGCTGCTGAAAGATTTGTCGCTGAGGTAGCCGGAATCTTTCAACAAGTTGAGCCAGTAGTCTGTTTCGTTGGCTTCTTTAAGGGCAATGTTGAGCTTATTGACGAAGTCGGCTTTACTTTGGGCAAATTCCGATTCCCGCACCAACGCCCCGATGGCCGTGCCCGAGCGCATCACTTGTTTGCTAAGCACAAACTCTTGCCGTTCTCGCAGGAATTTGTTCATTTGCACTATTCTCAAAGCGAAAGCATAACTTTTGGCGTGGATCAGTGATTCTGTCCTTCCGCGTGAATTTCCCATTTTGTCCACTCTTCATTCATCATTCTACATTCTTCATTTTTCACCCAAAGCACACTCCCATGCGCTTTCCTTGCACGATGAGTGGATGGTCAGGAGTGACGAGTTTCCTCTTTTCAGCCACTTCGGCCAGGGGAATGGAGGTGACGGCCTCGCCTTGCAGGGCGACCATGCGCCCAAACTGACGGTTAGCTATCAGTCCGGCAGCATATCCGCCCATGAGTGTGGCCAGATTGCGGTCGAAAGAGGTCGGCGTGCCTCCCCGTTGCAGGTAGCCCAGCACGGTCTCCCGTGTTTCAAATCCTGTCTCATATTCGATTTCCTGTGCGATGTATTCCGCCGCGCGTTTGCGTGTGCTCCCGTCCGTGTAGATACCCTCGGCGACGACCACGATGCTGTAAGGTTTGCCCCGCTTGAGGCGGTCGATGATGACGTTGCCCAGATTGCGCATCTTGTAGGGCAGTTCAGGCAGGAGCACGATGTCTCCTCCTCCGGCCATGCCGCTGTGCAGTGCCAGCCATCCCGCTTCGTGTCCCATGACTTCGATGACCATCACCCGCTTGTGTGAGCTGGCTGTGGAGTGGAGGCGGTCGATGGCTTCGGTGGCCACTTCGACGGCTGAGTCGAAGCCGATAGAACTGTCGGTCAGTGGGATGTCGTTATCGATGGTCTGCGGGATGGTGACTACGTTTACTCCCAGTTGGTCGATGCGTGCAGCGGTGGCCTGTGTGCCGCTTCCTCCGATGCACACCAGGCAGTCGAGTCCTCTCCGCTTGATGGTGTCCATCATGCGTGCTGCTTTCTCGCTGTGATTGTCCGCGCTGCGCCGCGGGAAGAGCTTGACGCGCGAGGTGCCCAGCACGGTGCCGCCCATGCCAAGCAGTCCGGAAAGGTTTTCCGCGTCGAATGCCTCCATGTCGTCGTCAAGCAGTCCTTGGAAGCCGCTGTGTATGCCCACCACCTCCATACCGTAGTGATTGATAGCCGTTTTGCATACGCCGCGTATGGTGGCGTTGATGCCCGGACAGTCGCCTCCGGACGTTAAAATTCCTATTCTCATGATTCGCGTGTGTCTATTCGTTAAAACTTACGCGTAAAGATAGGGTTTTTAGAATCTTTGTGCTACTTTTGCCCGATAAAAAAAGAGTGCGATAGACACTGTTTCGGGGATAAATGGTGGGGATATTGCCTGTCTTTTTCTCCCGGACCTATCTAATTTATATATGTGACGAATGAATACAACAAAACTTATCGGAAAGCTGTTTGCCTCACGTCAGTGCTTTTTGGAAGAAGCCTATGTGTCTCGGCCGGAAGAGCTCCAGCGCGATGTGCTCCGGCGTCTGGTGTCGTGTGCGGCAGGGACGGAATGGGGTTTGCAGCACCGTTATGACACCATACGCACCTATGAGGATTATGCCCGTCAGGTGCCTGTGCAGACCTACGACGATGTGAAAGCCTATGTGGACCGTATGCGTCATGGGGAGCACAACTTGCTCTGGCCCGGTCACGTACGCTGGTATGCCAAGTCGTCCGGGACGACCAATGACAAGAGCAAGTTCATTCCTGTAAGCTCCGACATCCTGCATGACACCCATTATGCCGGCGGGCGCGACTGTGTGGCTTCCTATCTGATGAACAATCCGGACAGCCGCTTCTTCTCGGGCAAGGGACTCATCCTGGGTGGAAGCCATGCGCCGAACTATAATGTGAAAGGCAGTCTGGTGGGCGATCTTTCGGCCATCCTTATCGAAAACATCAGCCCGCTGGTCAATCTTATCCGTGTCCCGCGGAAGGAGATTGCCCTCCTGGCAGACTTCGAGCAAAAGCGCGACCTGATTGCCCGCAGCACCCTGCATGCTCATGTGACCAATCTGTCGGGCGTGCCGTCGTGGATGCTTTCTGTGCTCCACCGTGTGCTGGAGCTTAGCGGCAAGTCGTCGCTCGACCAGGTGTGGCCCGACCTGGAAGTGTTCTTCCACGGCGGTGTGGCCTTTGCTCCTTATCGTGAACAATATAAGCAGCTCATCCGCAGTGACCGCATGCACTATGTGGAGACCTATAATGCAAGCGAGGGCTTTTTCGGTGTGCAGACAGACCCGTCCACGTCGTCGATGACGCTCATGGTGGACTATGGCGTGTTCTATGAGTTCATGCCGATGGATGAATTCGGAAAGCCCGACGCCACGGTCGTTCCGCTTGATGGTGTGGAGCTAGGGCGCAATTATGCCATGCTCATCAGCACCAGTGGCGGGTTGTGGCGCTATATGTTGGGCGACACGGTGCGTTTCACGCACACGCACCCCTATAAGTTTGTCATCACAGGGCGCACGAAGCATTTTATCAACGCCTTCGGTGAAGAGCTTATCGTCGACAATGCAGAGAAAGGGCTTGAAGCGGCTTGTGCCGCCACAGGCGCACAGGTGGCTGACTACACGGCGGCTCCCGTGTTTATGGACGCGCGAGCCAAGTGCCGTCATCAGTGGCTTGTGGAGTTTGCCGTGATGCCCGATTCCGTGGAACATTTTGCCCGTGTGCTTGACGAAGCCTTGCAGCGTGTAAACTCTGACTATGAAGCCAAGCGTCACAAAGACATTACGTTGCAACCTTTGGAACTGATTGTGGCCCGGCCCGGCCTGTTCCATGATTGGCTGAAGGAAAAAGGCAAACTTGGCGGACAGCATAAAGTGCCCCGTCTGAGCAATACCCGCGAATATATGGATGAACTCTTACGCCTGAATCAACCGACATGAACGAGAAAAGAAGACAACACCTGCGCCAGATGAGATGGATGACCTGCATCCTGCTTGCCTTGATGGTTTATGCCTGTGCCAGCATCGGCACACCTGACGGTGGACCTTATGATGAAGATCCTCCCGTGTTGTTGAAATGCTCGCCTCAACTGTATGCGACAAACAACAAGCAGAAGAAAATCTCTCTCACGTTTGATGAGTTCGTGCAGTTGGAGAATGCCAATGAGAAGGTTGTCGTCTCCCCTCCGCAGATTGAGACGCCGGAGGTGAAGACGAGCGGCAAACGTGTGGAGGTGGAACTGCTGGACTCGTTGCGTGCCAATACGACCTATACAATAGACTTCTCGGATGCGATTGTGGACAACAATGAAGGCAATCCTTTGGGTGACTTTGCTTTTGCCTTTTCCACCGGCGAGACCATTGATACGCTTCAAGTGTCGGGCACGGTGCTTGACGCTTCCAACCTGGAACCGGTCAAGGGTATTCTTGTGGGCTTGCATTCCAATTTGGCCGATTCGGCTTTCACGACCCAGCCCTTCGTCCGCGTGGCTCGTACTGACAGCCGTGGACGTTTCACCATCCGGGGCATAGCACCGGGGGTGTATCATGCGTATGCCCTGCAGGATGTCGACCAGAACTTCATCTTCAGCCAGAAGAGTGAGATGATAGCGTTCTCGGATGACACGATACGCCCTTCATTTGACTTCCGTACCCGTCAGGACACGCTGTGGCTGGGAGCAGACAGCATAGCCATAGACACGATAAAGTCAGTGGAATACACGCATTTCATGCCTGACGACATTGTGCTCCGGGCGTTTACCGAACAGCCGACGACACAGTATATGGTGAAGCAGGAACGTACGGTGCCCCATAAGTTCTCTTTCTACTTCTCTGCACCGGCTGATACGTTGCCTCGCATCGAAGGGATGAATTTCGACGCCACGGATGCGTTTATCGTGGAGCATACGCCCAAGAATGACACCATCGACTATTGGATAAAAGATTCGTTGGTCTATAACATCGACACGCTGCGGATGCGTGTGACCTATATGGCTTCTGACACACTCAATCGCCTCGTGCTTCAGACTGATACGCTGGAGATGGCACCCCGCACGACCCGCCAGCAGATAGCCAAGCAGAAGGCGGACAAGCTGGCAGAGTGGGAGAAAGAACTCAAGCGCAAGTTGCGTCGTCGCAAGAAGAATGACTCGATACCCGTCGACACGACACCGCCCATCGAGTTTCTTAAGGTGTCCTCTGAAATGCCTTCCACACTGGAGCTTTACCAGAACATAGATTTCACCTTTGACGAGCCTCTGGCGTCGATAGATACGGCTTTCATCCATCTGACAGAGACTGTCGACTCTGTGGAGGTGGACGCTCCTTTTGTCTTTCGTCAGAAAGCCGGCAAGCTCCGTTCTTACGAGTTGCTGGCAGAGTGGCATCCGGGGGCACAATACACACTCCGAGTGGATTCCATGGCTTTCACCGGCTGGTACGGGCTTTATACGAACAAGATGGAGCAGAGCATCAAGGTGCGGACTCTCGAAGAGTATGCCTCCCTGTTTATGAAAGTGCCCGAGGGAGACACCACAGTTGTCGTGCAGTTGCTTGACGGGCAGGACGCCGTGGTGCGTCAGGCGCGTTGGGTCGACGGGCGAGCAGACTTCTTCTTCATCAATCCCGGCAAATACTACGTACGCCTGTTCTTTGACCGTAACGGCAATGGGTCGTGGGACACCGGACTTTACGAAGACCATCGCCAGGCGGAAGAAGTGTACTATTATCCCCAGGCACTCGACTTGAAGGCACAGTGGGATGTGGAGCAAGACTGGAGCCTGCGGGCAACACCTGTCAACCGACAGAAACCGTTGGAAATCACGAAACAGAAACCTGATGAGAAAAAAAGCGTGAAAGGGCGTAATGCCGAACGCGAACGCAAGAAAAGACAATAGCCTATGAAACGTATCCTTTTGTTGAGTATCTGCATGCTTGTCGCCTGGAGTCTCCGGGCGCAGTATGAAGCCGAGAACAAGGCCTTCAAGGCCGGCGAACGGGTCACTTATGACCTTTATTTCAACTGGAAATTCATCTGGGTGAAGGCTGGCACGGCTGAAATGGCTATCACCAACACGACCTACAATGGCGAACCGGCTTACCGCACGTATTTGCAGACCAAAGGCAATAAGCGGGCCGACTTTTTCTTCATCATGCGTGATACGTTGGAGAACATCATGTCGCAACGTCTGGTGCCTTATTACTTCCGTAAGGGAGCAGAGGAAGGCAAGCGTTACACCGTCGACGAAGTGCGCTACACGTATCGTGACGGAAAATGCCATGTCGACCAGTCACGGATGCGCCGGGGAGGGAAGACACGGACTGCCCATGACGTGAGCGACTATCCCGTCTATGACATGCTCAGCATCTTGGCACGCGCCCGTTCGTTTGACCCTACGGACTATGTGCCGGGGCAGAAGATACATTTCCCCATGGCCACTGGTACCAAAGTGGAGGAGCAGACGCTCATCTTCCGCGGACGTGAAGTCATCGAGGCCAATGACAAGCGTCGCTATCGCTGTTTGAAGCTTTCTTTTGTGGAGTATAAGGACGGCCGAGAGCAGGAAGTCATCACTTTCTTTGTCACGGACGATCTCAATCATCTGCCCGTGCGCCTGGATATGTATCTTAATTTCGGCAGCGCCAAAGCTTTCCTCACAGGCATAGAAGGCAACCGTCACCCGGTAAGTTCAAGGGTGGATTGATAAGAGTCCTTGTTGATGAAGCACGGAGGCACAGAGAATGTCTATATCTCTGTGCCTCCGTGTTTATGTTATGCACCTTCTGTCCAATAGCTCATCAAGGCCGGAATGGAGGTGTCCTTGAGCACCACGTTCTTCTGCGTGTCGAGCAGATAGAGGGTAGGCATGGCTTTGAGGTCGTAGAGCGGGGTGTCCTTCACGAGACATGAGGTGTCGGCGGCGATGGTCCATGTCTCGGGGAGTCCGGGGGCTGTCTTGCGCCACACTTCGAGATTGCCTTCCGTGTAGACGGCGAGCACGCTCACGTCCCCTTTCGCCACTCTTTGTGCCAGCACGTCAGACTTCATCAGCTCCATCAGCGTCTCGTGGCAACCTTCACACTCCGGGTCGTAGAACACGAGCAGAAGCTCCTTGCCCTTTGTCGCACGGAGTGAAGAGGCGTTTTCTTTCGGGTAAATGATAAACTTGAAGTCCGTGGCTGGCGTGCCGACGCGGTTCATCGAAGCCAGTTTCATGCGGAACTCCAGTCGGCTCTTGTCGGCATAGCCAATGGCTTTCGAGCCAACGAACGGACGGACGAACTGTACGTAGAACTCTTCGTTGTGGAAGGGGGAATTGGGGTCATAGAGGTATTTTTCTGCCTGTGCGAGCAGGTAGGTGAATGCGGCGGGGTGAGGTTCGGCCCGGCGGACGAGCGAATCCAGCCCGGCTGTGAGGTCTTCAGGTACGGCTTGCGGGAAGAGGGCGATGAAATTCACGAAGCCTTGTTCGGCGATGTCCGGTTGGGCGAGCAGCGTGGTGTCGGCGAAGTCGAATTCTTCCCAATAGTGCTGGATGAGGAATGATAGTCGCTGTTCGGGTTCGGTCAGCATTTCGGGGATTTCGGGGAAGACGAAAGTCGTCTGCCGAGGTTTTTGCTCCTGGCTGCTTTGGCGGCTGTGGCTTCCGCAAGCGGTGAGCACGAGAACCAGGAGAAGCAGATGAATGGTTTTCATAGGATACATTATATTTAAATAGTTTATGATGGATTGTCAGTCGATGACCCATGCCGGGTCGTGCGCACGGGTGTCTTCCGGACGGTAGTGGAGCGAGGCACTGTCGGGGATGGCGACGACGTAGTGGCGTCGCGTGCGGTTGTGCAGGGTATAGCCTTGTATCCAGGGATTGGCCTCCTTGAGTTGCCGCACCAGCACACCCTGGCTGCGGGCGAAGTCTGTGAGCGAAGTGATGGTACTGTCCACGTCCACGAGCCGGTAGTGCATGGGTGGATAGAGCTGGCTGCGTCGCAGGCAGAAGCCGAACCGTTTGGGCTGGGTGAACACTTCTTTCAGGGCCAGCAGGCGGAACATGTAGCGCGAAGTTTCGGGGTTGAGCCAGAGGTCGACAGCGGTGTCCACTCCCTGCCGGTTGAGCTCACGCGAGATACGTCCCTGTCCGGCATTGTAGCTGGCAGCAACAGTCAGCCAGTCGCCATATTTCGCGTAGGCATCCTTTAGGTAGCGGCAGGCTGCGCGGGTGGCCTTCTCCGTGTGGTAGCGTTCGTCGATGTAGGCATTGACTTCCAGCCCGTAGTCGCGGGCCGTGCCTTCCATGAACTGCCACAGTCCGCAGGCTTTGGCCGGAGAGCAGGCCAGCACGTCGAGGCTGCTCTCGATGGCCATCAGGTATTTGAAGTCGTCAGGCACGCCTTCTTCCTTCAGGATGGGTTCGACGACGGGGAAGTAGCGGTTGGCCCGTTTGAGCATGAGCAGGGTCGATGAGTGCATGTAGGTGAAGGCACATTGCTCGCGGTCCATCCGTTCGCGCAGGTCGGCACGGTCGAAGCGCACGGTGTCGCCGGCAAAGACTGTGTAGGCCGGCACATCGGGCGAAGCTGTGACCATCGGGAGTTGTGACTCGGGCTGCTCGTTGCCGCCTGTCGGCAGGCAGGCGTAAAGGGCAGGCAGTGCGGCGAGCACGATGCCCGCAATGAGGACGGCCACGGCCGTGCGGTGAAGCTTTTCCTGTTTCATGTAGAAGTATTTACGTTTGTTGCCTACAAATATACGGACTTTTCGCCTTACGTCGTCCATCTTTCCCGTGCGGGAGCTTTGATTTTATCGTTCGAGTGTGCCATCAACGGTGCTTGTGGCATGTCCTGAGTTATGAACGGTCACGTTAGGCTTTCGGAGGAGAGGAAAACTTTGTCGGTATGTTGGAAAGGCGTTCCCGGATAGCTGGGAAATCTTTTCGAGGTGACTGGGAAATTTTTTCGAAGTAGCTTTAAAAAGTAAAATCCTAATTTTAGTTTGTATAAACTTAGTCTAAGAATATACATACTAAAATTAAGTTTATGTATTCTTAGGCTAAGAATAAAGAATTTGCAGGACTCCGGTATCTTATTCCGGCGATTGCAGACTTTTTTCCCGGCTGTCAGAAGGATTTGTGCTCGCTATGGTGTGCGGGGCATGTAGGGAGGCGGCGGAAAGCCGGGAGAGAATCGGACTATGGCAATGACGGATGGGGTAAAGAGTTGTGCTCAGGTCTCCTTTTGGCACGCCCTTCGGAGCAGCTCGCTGATGGTCAGTCCCGTGACGGGATGAATGAGGTCGGGGGCTATCTCTGCCAGTGGACGGAGGACGAAGAGGCGGTCTGCCATGCCCGGATGGGGCAGGGTCAGTGCGGGAGTGGTGAGGCAGAGGCCGTCGTAGAGGAGGATGTCGATGTCGATGGGGCGGTCGGTGTAAATGCCTCCGGTGCTTTTGTGCGTGCGGCCGAGGTCGCGCTCGATTTGCTGTGTGCGTGCAAGCACCTCCTCCGGCGCGAGCGTCGTCTCGGCGCGGAGGGCGGCATTCAGGAATGTGTTGTCCGAGCAGAATCCCCAGGGAGCTGTCTCGTAAAACGACGATAGGGAAGTCACCTTCCCTATCGTGCGGTTGATTTCTTCGACGGCCCTGTGCAGATTGTCCGCCTTGTCGCCCAGGTTGGTGCCCAGGCCCAGATAAATGGTTGCCATGCTTCGGGTACGGGTTTAGTCGATGATGAGCATGGCGTCGCCGTAGGTGCCGAAGCGGTAGTCTTCTTCCAGCGCAACGTCGTAGGCGTGCATGATGAGGTCATAGCCTCCGTAGGCGGCAACGAGCATGAGCAGCGTGGAGTAGGGCAGGTGGAAGTTGGACACCATGGCGTCGGCCAGGGAGAATTCATAGGGCGGGAAGATGAACTTGTTGGTCCATCCTTCGTATTCCTTCAGGTGTCCGTCTGCTCCGACGGCAGTCTCGATGGCACGCATGACGGTCGTGCCCACGGCGCAGACGCGGTGTCCGCCGTCCTTGGCTTCATTGACCAGTCGTGTGGCTTCAGCTTCGACGAACATCTGTTCAGAGTCCATCTTGTGTTTGGTGAGGTCTTCGACATCGATGTCGCGGAAGTTTCCCAGTCCGGCATGGAGGGTGATGTAGGCAAAGTTGATGCCTTTGATTTCCATGCGTTTCATGAGTTCGCGGCTGAAGTGCAGTCCGGCTGTGGGTGCGGTCACTGCGCCTTCGTTGCGTGCGAAGATGGTCTGGAAGTTCTCTTCATCCTCCGGCTCGACAGGACGGTGTATGAACGTGGGGAGGGGCGGCTCGCCCAATGCGTAGAGAGCTTTCTTGAATTCGTCGTGCGGGCCGTCGTAGAGGAAGCGCAGGGTACGTCCGCGGGAGGTGGTGTTATCGATGACTTCGGCAACCATGGAGTCGTCTTCGCCGAAGTAGAGTTTGTTTCCGATGCGAATCTTGCGTGCAGGGTCGACAAGTACGTCCCAGAGGCGGAGTTCTTCGTTCAACTCGCGCAGGAGGAACACTTCGATGCGTGCGCCTGTCTTTTCCTTGTTGCCGTAGAGGCGTGCGGGGAACACTTTGGTGTCGTTGAAGATGAATACGTCCTTATCGTCAAAGTAGTCCAGAATATCCTTGAAGGTGCGATGCTCGATTTCGCCCGTTTTCTTGTGGACGACCATCAAGCGTGCTTCGTCGCGATGTTTGGCCGGATGGAGTGCGATTTTCTCCTCCGGAAGTTTAAATTTGAATTGCGATAGTTTCATGTATCTTCGTTTTTAATAGTTTATGCCGATGTGTGATGTTGTATCTCCTTCGTCAGGGGTTATTTCTTGCTGTTCGACCCAGGCTTCTATCTCGTCGAGCTTCAGGCAGTCCTCCAGCCGGACGTCACCGACCCGCGTGCGTTCGAGGGCCGTAAGGTGTGCTCCGCTGTGGAGGGCGAAGCCGATGTCGCGTGCCAATGCGCGGATGTATGTCCCCTTGCTGCACACGACGCGTATCCGGATGTCGGGCAGTGCGCAGTCCATCAGTTCGATTTCGTCGATGACGAGGGTCTTGGGCTTGAGTTCGACATCGCGTCCTTTGCGTGCCAGGTCGTAGGCCCGTTTGCCGTCAATCTTGCATGCAGAGAACGCAGGCGGCACTTGCTCGATGCTGCCGACAAACTGCCGCAGTGTCTCCTCCACCAGTTCGCGGGTAATATGCTCCGTGGGGTAGGTGGCGTCGATTTCCTTTTCCAGGTCAAACGACGGGGTCGTGGCTCCCAGGCGGATGGTGGCGATGTATTCCTTGGTCTGGTATTGGAACTCCTCGATGCGTTTGGTCGCCTTACCTGTACAAAGAATCATCACGCCGGTGGCCAGCGGGTCGAGTGTTCCGGCGTGTCCGACCTTCATTTTCTTCACGCCCTGCTTGCGGCAGACGAAATATCGGACCTTGTTTACTACGCCGAACGAAGTCCATCCATAGGGCTTGTTGACATAGATGATTGCTCCTTCCTTGAAATTCATGGGCACAGGTTTACAGGGTGAGTTCGTGTCCGCTCAGCAACAGGATGAGAATCACCGCACCCACGATAATGCGGTACCATCCGAATGCCTTGAAGCCGTATTTGGTGACAAAGGCAATGAAGAACTTGATGGCCAGCAGCGCGACGATGAAAGCCACCACATTGCCCACGATCAGCGCCGCGAGGTTTTCCCGCAGGATTTCCGTCCCTCCTTCCATAAAAAGCTTGGCCAGCTTGTAGACTGTCGCGGCAAACATGGTCGGCACAGCCAGGAAGAATGAGAATTCGGCTGCTGCCTTGCGGGTCAGCCGTTGGGCCATGCCGCCCACGATGGTGGCCATCGAGCGCGACACGCCGGGTATCATCGAGATGCACTGGAACAGTCCGATGAGGAAAGCCCGTTTCTCGGTCAGCTCCGTCTGCTCGCTTCCTTTGTTGAATATCCGGTCACAGAACAGCATGAACACGCCGCCTACAATGAGCATGACAGCCACGACCGTGACGCTCTCCAGCATGGCGTCGATGGCATTGCTGCACAGCAGGCCCAGCACGGCCGCGGGGATGAAAGCCACCAGCAACTTCCAGTAGAAATCATACTTGTGGAGGAGTCTCCGTACAAACGAAGCTCCTTCCGGTGCCGGCGTGCGGTTCAGGCGGAAGAACCGTTTCCAGTAGAGTATCACCACCGAGAGGATGGCGCCAAACTGGATGATAAACGTGAATGCCTTTACAAACTCTGTACTCTCTACGCCCAACACGTTTTGGGCAATAATCATGTGTCCTGTCGACGATACGGGCAGGAATTCTGTAAGTCCTTCGACGATTGCGATGACAATCGTTTCGAACATCGTTAAATCTTCCATGTTTACTTCTTGTTGTTATCTGACTCTTTTAATGACGATTCTTCTTTTCTAGGTCTGCGAATGACGGCGTATATCATAAATATGAATCCTATGAAGCTCACGATAGGAGCCACCTTGATGCGGCGTGTGCTGAATATCTCAGGATTGAATTGTGTTTCGGTCGAGCCGGCTCCTGACATCAGCAGGAAACCGATGATGACGACGGCCATTCCTGCAATGAGCAGGATGAAGTTTGTCTTGTCAAAAGCGAATTTTTGTCTGTCCATGATTACATATAATATAAAGAACCTGCACTCAGGCGAAGGTATTTGTTAATCGAGATATAGGCGCAAAGATAAGTGATCAGCAGGCCGAAGGCCAGCGTGGCCACTGAGACCCACAACATCGTCTCCGGTGTGATGATGGCCAGCAGCGAAGGTTCGTAATGGACCAGCGCGTAGGCAGCCGAGAGCAGCACGACGTCAGCCGCCATCCCCGACAGGAGGCCTACCCAGAAATTGCGCATGAGGAAAGGCCTGCGGATGAATGCCCAGCTGGCTCCCACCAGCTTCATCGTGTGGATGAGGAAACGTTTGGAGTAGATGGTCAGCCGTATGGTGTTGTTGATAAGTGCGAAGGAGATGAGCGTGAACAATGCAGCCACGCCCAGCAGTCCCGCGCTCAGCTTGCGGATGTTAGCATTGACAGAGTCCATCAGCCCTTCCCGGTAGTCCACGTCGGTCACGAGCTTGTTGTCCAGGATGCGTTTCTTTATCCACGCGACACTGTCCGCATTGGCGTATGCGGCGTTCAGGCGCAACTCGATGGACGGATAGAACGGATTGTCGTCGAGCAAGTCCGTCTGGTCAGTTCCCATAGCCTCGGTATATTCTCTCAAAGCCTGTTCCTTGGAGATATAGGCCGACTCTTTGACAAAAGCCTCCTTGTCCAGTTCTTTTTGAAGTTGCAAGATGGATTTCTCCGGGGCGTCGGCGTTCAAGAGGATGGAGAAGTTGAGGCTCTCGCGCACATAGACGGACAGACTACGGGCTGATAAAACAAAAAAGACCATCATTCCCAACAATATCAATACCATCGTCGTACTGATGCAGGAAGTGATGAACTGCATATCGAAAAGGCGTACCGTCTGTGTGTGTGGCATAAAGCGACTCTTTAGCTAAATTGGTGCAAAGAAACAAATTAATTGGATTAAAGGCTTTGTGTATTAAGAGGATTTAATAAAATAAGTGGTTGCCCGCCCGGATGGAGGGGTTGGGCAGCCTCGGTTCCGTACGCTTCAGATTCAATTATTTTCTAAAATCCCTATGACGGAAGCAGTATGCAGGACATGCTGGCGCAATCACCTGGTTATCAATCTTTGAACAGAGCGGACAGAAGCCCTAAAGGGAAAGCGAGGGCCGGACCTAGGGTAGCCGACCACGGAAAGGAGGCCGTCCGACCTTACCCTAGGTCCGGCTCCCGCCAGCCCTTTAGCCGCCTGCCGGACGGTAGTTGTTTTGTGAATATATTTGGATGGAAGAAAAATATTCCTGAAGCAAAAAAGCCCCGTCGACTGCTTGTTGGAGAGAGTCGGCGGGGCAAAAGCGAATTGTCTAATTAATAAAGGATGGCGTTTATAATCCCAGTAGTTCTTTTACTTTTTGAATCATGTGGTCGCCGCGCAGGTCGATGGCTATCAGTTTGCCTTCCGGGTCGAGCAGGAAGGTTTTGGGGATGGCTGACACGCCAAGGTCGCGTGCTGCGGGAGAGTTCCAACCGTAGAGGTCGGAGACGTGTACCCAGTCGGGCAGATTCATGCCCATTGTGGGGATGGCATCGGTCCAGGCCTTTTTCTTGTTGTCAAGCGAGAAGCTGACGATGACGAATTTGTCCTTCACGCTGCGTGTCTCGTTGTAAAGCTTGATGACAAAGGGGATTTCACGTCGGCACGGTCCGCACCAGGAAGCCCAGAAGTCGAGCAATACGTATTTTCCGCGGAAGTCTTTTAATGTCAATTTCTTGTTGTCAGCCGTCGGCATGGTGATGTTGGGCAGTTCAGAACCTATGCCAATGTTTTTTGCCAGAACGGCGTTGGAGAAAGCTTCCTCGTAAGGGTGGCCGTCCAAGGCCGGATTCATGCTTTGGCGCAGTCTGTTTGCTTCGTCGAAGGAGATGGTGTAGAGCAGTTCCTTCTGCATCATGAGGGGTGACAGCGGAGAGTCGTTGTGTTCCAGCAGGAAGCGCATGCGGGCCAGATGGGTTTTGAATTTGGCTTCTCCGCCTATGCGTGTGCGGCTTGCTATGCCTTCCTTGGAGTCGATCCAGGCCACGGGGTGTATCTGGCTGAACTGTCTGAGCGAGTCCATCTGGATGCGTGTACACTGTTCGCCAATCCGTTTGTAGGCCTCATACAAGTCGTTGGTGGGTGTGCCTGTGGCATGTGCTCCGGTTGGATAGGCGGCGTCCATGTGGATTTTGACCGTACCCGGTTCGACAAAGAAGGCTGTGTTGCCATTGTCGAATCCCGTAAGCAGGTAGATTTCGGATTGATGGCCGTCTTTGAGCTGATGTCTGATGACGAAACTGTTGCCGTTGACCGTGGCTGAGTCGACGAGTATGGGAAGTTCCATTTCATTCATCCGGTTTAGATAGACTTTTTGGATGTGGGCATCGCCATGGCAGAGCTTGGTGTTGCTGAATGTGCCTTCGATGATGCATGTTTCTTGGGCTTGTGACAAGGACGTGCACCCGAAACATGCGAGTAATATGAATGATAGTTTCTGTAACATAGGATGGTGTGGTTAAGGGGTTCTGTTATTCATAGGATTCTATGCCTTCAGCAATGCGCGTGACTTTGTTTACGAGGTCATCACCGTGCAGTTCGAGGCTGATGATGCGTCCTTGGGGATTGATCAGGACCGTGTAGGGCAATTTCTTGACTTTGTAAAGTTGGGCCGCTTTGGACTTAAATCCTTGCAAGGTCGAGAGGTGGTGCCAGTGTGGGTCGTTCATGTCCAAGCGGGTGATTGCCTCGGTCCATGCCTGCCGGTCGGTGTCGAGCGAATAGCTCAGGATGGCTACTCTGCCGAATTGGTTGGCAGCTTTCAGGGCGGCTTTCAGGCTGCTTATTTCGTCGATGGAAGCTTGGTCGTTTGAAGCCCAGAAGTGGATGATCACGTAATTGCCTTCCAGGTCGGTCGATGACAGTCGTTTCCCTTCCACGTCTTTGCCTGTGATAATCGGGCTTTGGGAACCGGACTTGAGGTCTTCGCTGTTGGAGAAGCTGAGCATTTCTTCGTAGAGAGGATGCTTTTTCATGCTTTCCGGAATCGCGCAAAGGATGTCCCGCTCCATGGTGTAGGCGGAGAAGAAATCGCGGCAATAGTCATTGACCATCCACACGGCGATGGGTTCATACAGGTTGGCTGCGATGAAGTCGAGCACATCCAGTCGGGCCAGTTCGTTCTGCCGGCTGCGTTCGGTGTCCACATAGTGTTGCATGACTACGGGATTGGCTTTGATGTCGGCAGGAAGCGATGTTTTGTAAGCCTCAAGTTTTTGTTGGGCGTTTTGCCGGCCTCGGGCATCGATGTCTTTTAGCTGGTTATAGACTTCGTTGTTGTGCGAGCCTGTGACGCGTGCTTTTTCAGGGTTTTGGGCGTCGATTCCCGTGACTGTGAGTTCGGCCGGGTCGAGAAAGAATGTCAGTGTCCCGTTGGGAAATCCGCTCAGGTAGACCTTTTCCACTCTTTCGGGTACGGTCCCTTCGAAAGTGAATTTGCCTCGCTTCACTTTGGCTGAATCCAGTGTGATGGTATTGCCGAATTCGTCATCGTAGGTGAGATATAGTTGTTTGACGTCCTTCCGTGAGTCGTCGGATATGTCTCCTGTGAGCCGGAAGGTATCCTGTGCATGAGCATATAGTCCAAGGCTGCATGCCAGAAGGAAGAAAGTAAAGGTTTTCATATAGTCAATGTTAAAAAGATGGTCGTAGTGATGTTTATATTACTGCTGTTCTAATGTGCGGGCTATGAATTGTTCCAGGGCATCTCCTTTTAGTCCGGTGGCAATGATGTTGTTGGAAGCATCAATGACAAACATGGCTGGTACGACGCTCACGCCGTAGAGGCTGGCCACGGGACATTTCCAGCCTTTGAGTGACGACACTTGTATCCACGGTAGCCCGTCCTTGGCGACAGCATCGGTCCAGCGTCGTTTGTCGGTGTCGAGCGAGACGCCGATGATTTCTAGTCCCTTGTCCTTATAGGCGGCATAGATTTCCTTCAGTTTGGGATTGTTCAGGCGGCAAGGCCCGCACCAGGAAGCCCAGAAGTCTACAATCTTGATTCGTGCCTCGACCGAGCTGAGGGTTATGGATTTTCCATCAGGCGTGTCGAGGGTGAAATCAGGAGCCGGCTTGCCCGTGGTCGCCGCGTCCAGTCGTTTGGCCCGCTGGGCGAGCATTTGTCCGTAAATGCTCTTTTGTGCTTGCGGCCCTAAATCTGCATATTGCTCCAGGCTGCCAGCCGCATCAAGTTCGTTCTGGCAAGTGAAGGTGTAGACGATGTAGGCTTTGAGCACGTCGTCGCGTGAGGCAAGAAATTGGCGGATTTGTTCACCGCTTTCTTTCCGATAGGCTTCCAGCCGGTCATTGGCCGCACTGGCGCTTCTGAATTTGGACTGTGCTTTTAGCTGTTCGAATATCTGCTGGAGGGAGTCGCGCCGCGTGCTGATGGTCTGAATGTTATTCAAATAGCGCAGCCAGTCGGCCTGAAGCCCTTCTCCCCGGATATACGAATCGTTGCCGTTGCTTAAGCAGGCTTCATAGGTGTGTCCAGGTTCGGCGAAGAAGAAGAAGCCTCCGCTGTAGTTCTCAAGCATGATTTGAACGCCTGTCGGCTCTTTGACCATGCCTTCCAGCGTGAACTCGGAAGACTCTTTGAAGTCAGTTGTGGCAATGGTATCGGTTTGCGTCTCATTGACGGGAACGATCATGAGCAGACGTCCGGAACCGATACCTTTGACGATGCCGTTGACTTTGACAGGCTGTTGTGCGGTCAAGCACAAGTGGCAGCACAAGCCTGCCAAGCATAGCAAAAGTGTTAAGTGTCGCATAATGTACAGTGGTTAATGAAATCAATCAATTTGATACTGCAGTTCGTTACAGAATTGCAGGTCGACGATGTTGTCGAAACCTTCGTAAAATTGTTCCTCGAACTTTTCGTCGCGGTCGCCGGCTGACGTGATTTTGATTTCTGCCACGGCGCCTTCCGAGCCACGGTTAAGGCCAATGTTAAGGTAACGGTAGAGGTTGCCCCAAAAATAGTAGTCGTCGTTTTGCTTGAACTTCAAGACGGATACTTCATAGCCTGCCGGGGCTTCGTAAATGATGCTCTTGTCGCCGTTGGACACATTGTAACGGTAGACCGTGGAACCATCGGCGTAGAAGAAAAAGTCGAGCGAAAGTGATGCATTGTAGACGATAGGCGTGCCTGGTTCAATGGCAAGGCCGGGCAAGGAGATGGTGTCGGCAGTGAAAGGCGACTGATTTTCCTCATTTCCGGCAGCACGTGTCTTTCCTCCTTCGTTTTCTTCAAGGCGGCACATCAGGTTGCGCTGGTGTGCAGGGTCATAGAAAATGAAGCGCACGTCGTAGGATTGTTGGAAACCGCCGAAATTGTTTACATAAGCGTAGACAGGTTGCATGCTTTGTAAGGATGCCAGTACGTCGGGGTCGACTTGACTGTCGAGCACAGGTGTGCTGAGCACGGCGTCTTCGCGATTGTACGTATCGAAGGGCGGAATAAAGTTTGTTCCGCTAAATGTGTTGTGAATAAATCGTTTCCCTTTCTCATCCCAAAATACATAGTAGCTGTACGACATGACTCCTGTCCCTATTCGATATTGGTCGGGCGTCAAGTGTGAAGTGTTCTCGGTGGTGGTTCCGGGCACATAGAAGCGGAATAGGCTGCGTGAGGTGTAAAAGCGGCCGTCGTTGCTGATGAGAGCTCTGAAGTCGGAGCCGTTTCCTGATGGGCAAAGGTTTATCAGCGTTTTGGCAATGAACAAGTTTGACCCTGCCTCCGTGGGAGGCATCACGAAGTAGTTGTCGTATTTCCGTTTCAGTCCGAAGGGATTGTAGACTTCAGCAGTGCCGTCTGTTTTGAAAACGGCCAGTTCGGCTTCTCGTGACATATCCATGCGATAGCTTAACACGCGGGCGTTTTTGAACGGCTCGTGTAGATTGGGGTCTGTGTTGGCTTTTTCAAAAGCGTCGAGTGTAATGTTGGGTTCATTTCCCACTGTCTCCACATTGCCTAAACGCATGTTGTTGACAGAGTTTCCGTGAAGCACGAACAGGCTGTTGGTGTACCATTCGCGTGTTCTGACATCAAGGCGCGTGAAATAAGAGATGTCAGTCGCACGGTCTCTGATTTCGAGAATGACGGAATAGGTCACTTCGCCGTTTTGTGGGATTAAGACATCCATGTAGCCCGGCGTGTAGAGCGTGTCGCGCACGTTTTTTCCATTCCAGGTGTAAGACCTGTACCAGAAATATTCCATTTCGTTGGCTTTGTCAGGTGCGGAGAATGTAGGATTGACGGTGACACGTTCGGTGGTGGTGTCGGCCTCTCCTGTTTTCATGTAGTCGATCATCCATCCGTTGAGTCCGCTGTATGCCTCGGGAGTGAAACTGAGCGTGTCGACACTGTTGATGTCCTCGAAATGGTAACTGTAATTGCCTTTGTCCTCATAGCAGCTGCCCAAGGTGATAGCACTTAGCAGGATGAGGCCTGAGAATATATTTTTCATAATGTGTTTCCTCTTTAGATTAAATAGTAGTGTTATTTATCCTTGCCTGAATCTCCGTTCTGCGGAAAGACGATTTCGCGTGGGAATGTGAAATCGTAGGCATCAGGATTTTTGTCATATTCCTCGATGAACAAATCATGACAAGCCTGGATTTGCTGCATGGCTTCATCCTGTGAGATCATATAATCCCAGGAAAGTCCGCCCATGTAATCGTTGCCCACCGGGAACATTTCAGCCAAGGAAAAGTTGTCGGCGCCTCGAGCTTCAAGCAATGTTCGTATCATGAACCGGTACTTGCTGTCGGAGTAAGTTCCATAGTAGTCATCCATGAAGATGGCGGTCGGTACGCCTCCTTCCGGAGTGTTTGTTGGGTAATTGACCCACCAATAGGGCTCTGCGAATTCATATTCGTCCATCATGTCAGCATATAACGGGATAGAGAAACTGGAAGCCGCGTAGGAGAGAGAACTTCCTTGTTGGAACTGTTGGTTCATGTAATTGGTCAGTGCCGTGACGGCCTTCTTGTTCACTGCCTTCATGTTTTCTTCCGCAAATTCTTCGCTTTCGTTGGCTGTCGTTATTCCGTAATTACTACAGTAGTAACCGAACACCGTGTGATTGTATGTTCCCATGTAATGTTCCTGCATTTCGCCCCAGTAGTAAGGCTGGTCGTATGTGCCGTCCCATCCGCTTACTTGGATGAGAGGAATATCAATGTTCTTTTCGGCATCAGGATGCTCATAGTAGTAAGTGCGTATGGAGTCTACGGCTGCGATGTTGTAGATCTCGGCATTTGACAACTCTGTGTCTGTGTAGTACTGGTCATTTTTTGTCACCTTGGCAAGGAAGATGAATTTTTCTTTTGTCCAGGTGCCATAATAAGGCTCTACATTGATCCAGGCATCAGGCCGTTCATACGTCTCTTGGGAGTAGATGGTGAAATAGGCCTTTTCTTCCACGCCGTTGTCGATTTGATTTTCCGGGGATTCATTGTCGACAGAGAGTTTTACAGCATATTGTTTGTTGTTTTCTGCCGGTCGCAACACTTTGATGATGACGTTGATTTCTGTTTCTCCTGCAGGCATGATGATGTCGGGTATTTCCACCTCGGCTTTTTCATAGGAGTCCACAGCTTCTTCCTTTAGCACCACTCTGCGGTCTTGTTCCGAAAGATAGCCCAGCGTTTTCAGTTTGATGGGGACACTTAAGAAAGTCGAATCTCCCACCATGTAATTGGCAAAGTTGACCGATGCGGTGAATTCGTTTTCTTCAGTATAGTTAAAATAGATGCCGTCAGAGTCGGCCGCATAGAAGGGAACTTCGTTTTCGTTGCATGAAGTTAGGCAGGCGGCAACTAATGTTAATAGGGCATATAATTTCTTCATATCGTTATCTGTTTTTTTATTCTTGTATAAGTGTAGAGGAATACTCTTTTCAAGAATATGCCTCGAAAGGATTTTTATTGTTCGCTCGCATCTCCATTATTTGTATCAGACATGCTGTCGGTCCATCCGTATTCCTTTTCTGCGTCGGGCAACGGGAAGACATACTGTCTGGCTGTCATGCCGCTGGCAATCGGGCAGTTGAGGTAGGTACTCATTTCGTGGAGCTTGAGGAAGTGGAAATACTGACCTTCGGCATAAAAATCTTTGCGATACTCCAGGTTGAGTGCTTCGAGCCGTTCTTGTTCGTTGATAAATGAATAGTTGTAGGACCGTGAGATACCTCTTTTTTGGCGTACTTCATTGATGTAATCAGCAGCAGCATTCAGAGGAGAACATTCGCACATGATGTAATACATCTCGGACAAGCGTATCAAAGGAAGCTCTTGATCCTCGTTTGTGATGTATTTACGGGAAATGGCTTCATTGGTGTCGTCATATGTCAGGAAACCTTCGTTCCGGCGTGCACGCATGTCGTTGCTGCCCACGCCTGAGGTCTCGAAGATTTGGGCCAGCTTCGTCTGAGTGAGTGAGAGTTGTGTGTTGAATGTCGGTCCTACGGCCCACAATGAACTGTACGTATCGGACATCTCATAGATGTTGATGGCGAAGATGGTTTCACCAAACAGCGCAGGGCTGGTGCGGCAGTTGTCCATCAGGCCGAGCCCGCAGTCGTTGATGACCTCTTCGGCATAGGCCAAGGCGCTGGCTTTGTCGTTGCGGTAGTTGCAGACACGGGCCATGAGGGCAGTGATGGCATAGTAGTTCAAGCGAAAACGCCGGTCGCTGTCGGCCAGTGACGTTCCCTTTTCGAAGTTTAGCAGCTCGCGGGCAGTTGAAAGGTCTGTCAGGATGTTTCTGACGATTTGATTGGCCGGGAGCAACGGCTGACGGCTGGCATCGGCAACAAGGCGATAAGGGATGGAAAGGGCCGTGGAGTCAGAACGATAGAATGGCCCCCACAGGCGCAGCAGGTCGAAATGCAGGAATCCTCTCAAGGCCAAGGCCTCGCCCCGTATCATGTCGCGTTCTTCTTCGGAACGGATGACTCGTTCGCCGTTTTTGTCAAGCCATGACAGCAAGTTGTTGGCGTTGGCTATGAGGTTGTATGACGAACTCCACATGTTGGCGAGCACTTGCTTGCTGTTGTACGTTTGGTTTTCTTCGTCGTATTGGAATATGACGGACGGGTCAACCTGCTGTCCGCCGGGAGTACGGTCATAGTATTGCACCATTTTGTCCAGTTGGCCAAAGGTGTAATTGGCACCATAAGAATTTTGGTTTGTCATGGCTATGTAAATACCAGCCAATGCGCTTTGGAATCCGGTTTCCGTCTCGAACAAGTCTTCCGCTTTAACATCGGTCTTTGGGCTGATGTCAAACCAGTCAGAGCATGCGCTTAGAAATAAGGATAGCGCCGTGCAGCATATAATAGTTAGTTTATTGGTTTTCATAAATTCATAGAGTGTTATGTCGTTATTTGAAAATGATGGATAGAGTCATGGTGTAAGAGCGTGCAAACGGATAATCAAGTCCGCGTTCCATTTCGATGGTTGACCAGCGGGCCAGGTCCGTGGTGTTGAAGTTGAGGTTGAGCGCACTGATGCTGCACTTTCTCAGGAATGCATATTTGTCGTCGCGGAAACGGTAGCCGACTGAGATGCTTGACATGTTGAGCTCATTGTCATCCATGATGAAACGGGTGCTTTGAGGAGTCTGTGAGCCTTCTCTGTTCAGCGCTTTGTAGCGTACGACATCGCCGGGTTGCAGCCATCGGCTGGTCAAGGCACGGCGGTCTGTGTTGTAGGCGATGTTTCGGTTCTCAAGCTTGTCCACGAGCGTGGAGTTGTAAGCAATGCCGCCCCATTTGTAGGTCATGTTCATGGACAGCGAGAAGTCGCCCCAGTTGAAGGAGGTGTTGATGGCACCGCTCACTTTGGGGTTGGTGTCGCCGACAGGAACTTTGTCCAGGGCATTCCAGGTGAAGGTCTTTTTCCCGTCGCGCGTCAAGTAGACTTCCTGGCCCGAGGAGGGGTCGATACCCAAGGAACGAACCGTGTAGAGGGTCGTTGTGGAGTGTCCTTCCTGATAAGTGGGCAGCGGAGCGGCCTCGCTGGCCAGTTGCTCTTCGTTCAGTGCTTGTAGCCAGTTGGAGATTTTGCGGATTGTGTTCTTGTTATGGTTGGCGTTTACGCCCACAGTCCAGAAAATCTGCCGTTGAAGATCTTGGAAGGCAATCACATTCAGCGATACGTCGAAACCCTTGTTTTGCAGTTCTCCCGCGTTGACAGTCTGTGAGGAGAATCCGGTGGAGGGAGCCAAGTCATACTGGACAAGCATTTCGTTGGTGATGTTGTTATAGTAGTTGAAGCTCATGTTTATCCGGTTTTTCCAGAATCCTAGATCCACACCCAGGCTCAAGTTGTTCACGGTCGACCAGTTCAAATCGGAATTGTTGAGGCCTTGCAAGAGGGCACCAAGAACATTGAACGAGGTGTAAGGCTTCATGCTGTTGCTGAATGAATAGAATTCGATGGCTTGATAGGGTTCATAGTTTTGCGAGCCGGTCACACCGTATGATGCGCGGAACACGAGGTTTGACACGCGGCCTTCAAGCCATTTTTCCCGATAAGCGTTCCAGCGGACACCGGCTGACCAGAACGGCTCCATGCGGTTGTCCGAGCCAAAGCGTGACGACATGTCGGCACGGACGTTGAAGTCAAACGAATATTTGTTGTCGTAGCTGTATGAGAACTGTCCTGTCAGTCCCATGGCGCGTGAGGTCTCTTCCGAACCGGCTGGACGGGTGTCTGTGTCGTAACCGAAGATGTAGTCGTCCATGTGTTCGTCCGGATAGCCCCGGCCGACAAGGTCGACGCTGTTGTTGGTGTCTTCATTGACTGTCCAGTTACCGAAGAGGCTGACCAGGTGTTTGTTCAGCTGCCAGTTATAGTTGATGCCGAGGTCAGTCGACCACGAGGTCAAGTCTCCGGTGCTCTTTTCATAGCGTCCTCTGCGGGTCAGGTCTTGCTCGTCGTCAAATTCTGTCAGGCCTGCAGGATAGAATGCTTCCGTACGGGCCATGCCTCGGGTGTATGACAAGTTGGCGGTGAGACGCAGGTTTTTCAATAGCATGTATTCAGCGTTGAGCTGTGCGGCGATGTTGATGTTGTTGGTCTCGTTGCGTGCCTTGAATTGTGAGTCGTAGAGCGGGTTGTAGATGGTTCGGTTTGAGACACCGGAACCCAGTCCTTTGTCGTCAAGCACTTTTTCATATTCGCCGTCGGCATTCTTCATCTGATAGTAAGGGTTGGCTTCTGAATAGCTGGAGAACGAGCCGTAAGGTGAATTCTCTCCGTTGCTTTCGGTCAGGGTCAGGTCTGCTCCTACGGTCAGGTCGTTCTTTTGGTACGACATGTTCAGGTTGACACTTTTGTTCGTGTTGGACGAACCTTTCATGACGCCCGGAGTAAATCCTGCGTTGACTCCCAAGGTGTAGCGGAACACGTCCGTACCTCCTGCGGCGGTGAGAGAATGGTTTTGGACAAAAGCTGTGCGCAGGGGCTGTGAGAGCCAGTATGTGTCGACGCCGGCAAGCACGTTGCGCTTATACCGGTTGTAGTTGTTCATTTCCGTGTTGTTGGTCGGGCTATAGATGCCAGCCATCCATTCGAGCTCCAGCTTTTCGGCTGCGTTACATAAGTTGTAGTCTGTCAGGTCCGGGGTTTGCACGGTGAAGTTTCCGCTATAGGACACGGACAAGGCTCCGTCCGGTGCTATTTTGGTCTCTACGACGATGACGCCGTTTGCGGCTTTCGAACCATAGATGGCTGTGGCTGCTGCGTCTTTCAGGATGGTGATGTTTTCGACGCGTTCAGGGTCGAGATTGAGGACTCTGCTGATGGGCACGATAAATCCGTTGAGGACAAACAACGGTACATTGGGGCGGCTTGACACGTTGTCCAGCATAAGCTCCATGCTGGTGGCTTCCGAGTTTAAGTTTCCTAAACTTTGATCTCCACGGATTTGGAAATCCATTTGGGCATTGGGGTCTGAGCCGCGGTTGTTATTTTGTACGATGCGGAAGCTGGGGTCGAAGAACTGCAGGCCGCGCAGGATGTTCGTCGGACTCACTTTGCGCAGTTCGTCACCTTTCACGGTGACATAGTTGCCGGTAAAGCTGTTCTTGCTTCGTTTGCTGATACCGGTCACGACCACTTGGTCCATGTCGACGGTGTTGGCCTTCAGGGTGATTTTCAGGTCGCTTTCCGGTCTGAGGATTTGCACGGACTGGCTTTTGTATCCGATGTAGGACACTTTGATGGACTGTTTGCGCGGGACGTTGATGGTGAATTTGCCATCGGCGTTGGTCACACACCCCATGCCTGTGCTGTTGCCGCTGCCGTCGGTGATGATGACGGTGGCACCGATGAGCACGTCGTCGACGTCTTCGCCACGCACCACGCCCTGCACGGGAATCATCTGTCCGACTTCATTGTCACTGACGCCGGCCGGCTCGATGTAGATGTGGCGTCCCGGCTCGTAGCGTAGATGCACGTTTTGCTCTTTGAGCAAGTCGCGCAAGATTTCATCCAGAGGTTTGTCGGTCGCGTTGATGGTCGTTGGTTGGTCGATGCCTAGCAATGTGACGCCTTGCAGGTTTATCTTCACTTTAGCTTGTTGGGCTATTCGTTCGATGATTTTGCTTAGAGGTTCATTACTGATGCGAACACTGATTTTTTCATTCTTGTAGGCTCGCTCTTGTGCTACGTTTTGTGCCATCAGAGTGTCTGTCATGCCAATACTTGTGCACAGACATAAACTCAAGATGGGAACTAATCTTTTGAATTTTCTCATCTCTCAGAGGTTTTTTAGGTTAAAATGTTTTTTTTATTCTTTTAGTCTATGATGTGATGGATGCCCGGAAGGCATGGGGTTATTGCATGAGTGAATCAAGGATTGCAGCATACTCTTTGTTCAGATTATACTTTTCCTTGTATTCCTTTAGATAAGGTTCCACTTTTTCGATTTCTTTTCCGTTGCGGATGTAGTTCGAGAGTATCAGGAACAGCGTTGCGTCGCGTTGGTTTCCATCGAAGAAAGTCGACAGTTCCTTGTATAAGCCTTCCAGGGAATTGGGCCGGGTGTAGGTCTTTCCTGCGGCGTGTGCTTCCTTCGTGCGTTTATAGAAGCAATACAAGATGAGGAATTCGCTATAAGGCATACAGCGCAACGAAGCGAGGTCGGCACGGGGCTGGTAGTCATTGATGATGTTCCAGTAGTCGCCGATGCCTTGTTTCTCGATAGGCACATGACGGGTATCTGCATACAGGGGCGGATATTCGATGTAAGAGCCATAGACGATGGCTTCGTATTCGGCATAGAGGTAGTTGAGGAAGTCGGCCGAACAGTGTGAGGATTCCAGCTTTATGAGCTTGTTGGCTTTTTCCCAGAACGTTTGCGATTCGCGAAAACGGTCGGCCGGTTTCGTGTCGATGGCGATGCAGGCCAGTAATTGTGTCTTATAACGCATGGACAACTGGATTTGCTTGAGGTCGCGGCGCAGGTTGTTTTGCTTGACAGCGCGTTCGCTGCCGCTGAGTTTCACATCCTCCGGACGTCCGTTTTCTCCATACCGGATGGTTGCATGCAGGCTGTCGCCCGGTTGCATGACGAACTGTTCGCGCCCGTTCACGATGAGGGTGACTATGTCGTCTGTCTCGAACTCATAGACGTGGCTCTCTCCTGGGTTATTGTGAAATTCGGCTCTGATGAAAGGTGTCTGCACGCAGTCGTAGTAAATCATCTCTCCCCGGTAGTCGTAAATTTGACAACTAAGCGTTGTCTTCACTTTTTCATTTGCCTGGATGCTGAGCAAGGGCAAAATGAGAAGGATGAGCAAAAGAAATTTTTTGTTCATAAGCTGAAGGTTTTAGGTTTGAAAGTATAATGAATAATGATTTAGCTGCGAATGCGCTTACGTTTGATAACGGATACGACGACCTGTTTCGTTTGCATGATGCAACGAAAGAAGGTATATCGGAAAAAAAAGATTTGCGTATGGAAAAAAGGATGGGAATGGATGCCTGACGGCTGTTGTAGGTAGCTGTGATGGTTCGAAGATGAGGTGTTATTAAAAAATCCCTCCCCTCCCCTCCCCTATTGTAGGCGTAATTGCTTTGCTTTTAGCTTGATAGCTCTTCGTGGCAAAGGCTTTGTCCAGTAGTCGCTTGTGTTTTGAATTCTCTCTGTTCATGGATTTGAGATTTGTAGTAGGCCAAAGGTACGTATAAATATAGGAAACTTACAAATTATGATTAAGGAAATGTAGGGTACTGGAGAGTGTTTTAACATTTGAGGGCTTTAGGGCTTGCGTGACCGTTCTGATGTTTCCTATATATAAAGGTGTGTCGGAGGCAGGATATGTCGTGATGTGTGAATTAAGAAGCTGTTTTGAATTTCTACAAAAAGTTTTTCCCTGCCTGGCATAAATCAGAAAATCGTCTCAAAGCCTAATGAACCGATTTGGGTTCAATGAATATATCCGGCAATTTCTTTGACGCGGATGACGCGGACGACGCGGATTTGTAATTCACAGGTTCGGCATCATGACAGAAATAATCCGCGTTTTCCGCGTCATCCGCGTCGAAAGAATAAATGCCGGATGGTATAAACTAATTATGAGCATCTACTTATACATATTATATACGACTGTGGTATGGGACGGGATGGTGAAGAAGAGGGCGTGCCATGCGGATTTTCATCCGGACGACACGCCCTCCGAGGTCTGTATGAGGATTGTTTTATTCCACGGCTTCTCCTTTCAGCGTAGCTGAGCTGGCATCCGTGATGCGCACGTTGACGAAATCGCCGGTGCGGTGTGTGCCGCGGTCGAACACGACGACTTTGTTTTGCTCCGTGCGGCCGAAGAGCTGTTCTTTCGAGCGTTTCGACACGCCCTCGACCAGCACTTCATACGTGCGGCCGATGCAGCGGCGGTTGCTTTCGGCCGAGAGGCGGGTCTGGAGTTCGATGATTTCGTTCAGTCGGCGTATCTTCACTTCCTCGGGCACGTCGTCGGGAAGGTGTTTGGAGGCGTATGTGCCGGGGCGTTCGGAGTATTTGAACATGAAGGCCGAGTCGTAGGCACATTCTTCCATGAGCGAGAGTGATTCGCGGTGGTCTTCCTCCGTCTCCGAGTGGTAGCCGGAGAAGATGTCCGTGCTCAGGCCGCAGTCGGGGATGATGCGGCGGATGGCTGCCACGCGGTCGAGATACCACTCGCGGGTGTATTTGCGGTTCATCAGCTTCAGGATGCGGTTGCTGCCGCTCTGCACGGGCAGGTGGATGTGGCGGCAGACGTTCGGCACTTCGGCGATGACGCGGAGTGTCTCGTCGCTCATGTCCTTGGGGTGTGAGGTCGTGAAGCGGATGCGCACGCCCGGGGCTGACTCGGCCACGCGGCGCAGCAGGACGGGGAAGGTGACGATGTCGCTTCCCTGTTCGAAGTGGTAGGAGTTCACGTTTTGTCCCAGCAGGGTGATTTCCTTGTAGCCTTTCTGCACGAGGTCGGCCACTTCGCCCAGGATGCTCGCCACGTCGCGGCTACGTTCGCGTCCGCGCGTGTAGGGGACGATGCAGTAGTGGCAGAAGTTGTTGCACCCGCGCATGATGCTGACGAAGCCCGACACGTGCGTGCCGCAGATGCGCGAGGGGATGACATCGCGGTAGGTCTCCGTCGTCGACAGTTCGACGTTGATGGCCTTTTCGCCGGTTTCGGCCGATGCGATGAGGTCTGGCAGGGTCAGGTAGGCGTCGGGACCTGCCACAAGGTCGACGTGATGATGGGCGATAAGTTCGTCCTTCACCCGTTCGGCCATACAGCCCAATACGCCGATGATGAGTCCGCCCTTCTTCTTGCGCAGGGCGTTGAGCGCTTCCAGCCGGTTCAGGATTTTCTGTTCGGCGTTGTCGCGGATAGAGCATGTGTTCAGAAACACGGCGTCGGCGTCTTCGAGCCGGTCGCACACTTGGTAGCCGGCCATTTTCATCACCGAAGCCACGACTTCGCTGTCTGCCACGTTCATCTGGCAGCCGTAGGTCTCAATGAACAAAAGTTTGTCCGTAGTTGCAGATTTTAAGTCTGCTCCTTGTTCTTGCGTCATGATGTAATATGATTTTTTGAAGTTAATGCGCACCGGCAGTCACGAAAGGACAGCATGGCTGTCTGACTCCTGGTGGGCATGGTTAATGGATTTGATTTGCCTGCAAAGATAATCACTCGCGGGCAAACCTCCTTCAAAAAAGCGCCTTTTCGTGGTTTGCCTCTCTGTCGCCTTGCTTACGGATAGACAGTCAAAACGGGTTCTTGCTGCTAATTCATAACCGTAATGCCTCTTGAATGTGTGATTTTAATAGCGTCTAATTATTAATTAATATTAAAAGGTTGAAGATTATGACTTCAAAACTTGACTTAATGACTTCTATTTTGCAATTTTGAGACGTGAAAAAACATTAGATTTTTTCATAGTTAAGGTTTAGGTTAAAGATTAAGGACAGGGAGCTGGGAAGTTCCCTGTTTTTATGTGCCCGTTTGTGTCATGCAGCGGGTTCGAATGGGAGAATGTCAATCAGGAAAATCCGACACCGAGACGCGGAGAAGATGGGTTATAAGTCAGAAAATAAATACGTTGTGCGTGGGGTTCTGTGTGCTTAATCTCGATGCTGAATCCCGTCTGACCACGGAAAGGAGGGTAGCCGACAGCGGAAAGGAGTCCGTCGTCGGCTACCCTCCTTTCCGCTCATGGACGCCCTTAAGGGACAGTCCGGACCGGATTCGGCGCTTCCGATGTCCGGCTTTTGTCCTGTGTGGAGGGAGGATTATTTGGCGAAATGGTGGACTATTTGTCGGAGACAGGCGTCCGGAATAAAAAGTCCACCACTTCCGATAGATATTATTTGAGGGCATGGTGGTCGTGCATCTATCTTTGTAGCGTTGTTTTTTTCATGGAAATAAGGTTATGGTTGAGTAAAAAGGGTGTGTCATAAAAAGAAAAGAAGCGGATTCACAGAGACGCGGAGCTTCCCAGGAGCTTGATTCTTTTCATTGTGGCACACCTTTTCCTTGCCATGAAAGAGACGTGGTTAGTGTGGATGAAAATAAATAATGGTTGCAAGAAGAATGAAACAATACATGTTGACAGTAATGTGCTGTGCCTGCCTGTTGGCCGGTGTAGCTTGCACGAGCGATGACCCCATGACGGACAAACAGGAACAAACTGAGCCCGGACAGGACGGACCGGCGCAAGATGTGCCGGACGAGGAAGTTCCCGACCGTACGAAAGTGGATGCCTTTCCCGGTGCTTACGGTGCCGGACGCTATACGCGGGGAGGTGCCGGAGGGCGGGTGCTTGTCGTCAATTCGCTGGCCGATGACGGTTCGGAGGGTACGCTTCGATGGGCTGTCAGCCAGAAAGGGGCACGCACCGTGGTGTTTCGCGTGAGCGGTATCATCGAGCTGCAACGCGAACTGAAAATACAGGAAGGCGACCTGACCATCGCCGGACAGACCGCTCCCGGCGACGGCATCTGCGTGAAAAATCATTCGGTCGTCATCAATGCCGACAATGTCATCGTGCGCTTCATGCGCTTCCGTATGGGAGCCGACGCCCTGACGGGGAGCGAAGCCGACGGCTCGGACGCTTTCTGGGGACGGGGCTACAGCGACATCATCATCGACCATTGCTCCATGAGCTGGAGCACCGACGAATGTGCGTCCTTTTATAATAATAAGAACTTCACCATGCAGTGGTGCATCGTCACGGAGAGCCTGACCAAGTCGCTCCACGCCAAGGGCGACCACGGCTACGGTGGCATCTGGGGCGGTTCGCCTGCAACCTTTCACCACAACCTCCTGGCACATCACTCCAACCGCACGCCTCGCCTGGACGGCAGCCGTTCGTCGGGAAAGCCCGACGAGGAAAAGGTCGACCTGCGCAACAATGTCATCTACAACTGGGGCGGCGAAGGTGCTTACGGCGGTCAGGGTGGTTCTTATAACTTCGTGAACAACTATTACAAGCCCGGCCCTTACCTGAAGAGCACGAACGGCAATGCTTGCAGCCGCATCTTCACGGCATACGCTGACGACGGCGGCAACAGCTCGAAAAACGAATTGGGTACGTATGGCTCGTTCTATGTGAGCGGCAATTATTTCGACGGTTCGGTGCTGGACAACAAAAATCGTCTGGAGAGCATTGCCGAGGTGAATGCCGACAACACGAAAGGCATTGTGGCCAAAAACGACTTCATCACGACGGACAAGCTGCTTGCCGCTGCCGAGTTTTCCATCACGGATGATGCCGCGGACTACACCCAGTCGGCTGCCGATGCGTATGAATCTGTGCTGAGATACGCGGGAGCTTCGCTCAAACGCGATGCCGTGGACGAGCGTGTGGTGAAGAATGTGCGCGACGGTGATTACACGGCTTCCGGCAGCAACGGTAGTGGGTACGGTTTCATAGACGACCCCTCGGACGTGGGCGGCTGGCCTGTTTACACCGGCGAAGCGCCGGCAGATTCGGACGGAGACGGGATGCCCGACGACTGGGAGAAGGAACGCGGTCTCGACCCGTCGAAAGACGACAGTGCAGGATACGCGCTGAGTGATTCGTACACGAACCTGGAAGTCTACATGAACAGCCTGGTGGAAAGCCTGATGGGACTGAATGATTAAAATCTGCGTCGCAACATAAAAGCATACAAACATGAAAAACTCCATTATCCTCGCTTGTGGGTTGCTCCTGGCTGCATCGGTCGCAGGAGCACAAGGACTGAAGACCTATCCCGCGCCCGACCGTTCGGCTGTGCCGGCCTTTCCCGGAGCTGACGGTGCCGGAAAATACACCACCGGAGGAGCCGGTGGCAAGGTTTACACGGTGACCTCCCTGGCTGATGACGGTTCGGAGGGGACACTTCGCTGGGCCATCCGCAAAGAAGGGCCGCGCACGATCGTGTTTGCCGTGAGCGGCATCATCGAACTGACTGAACCCCTGAAAATCAATCACGGCGACCTGACCATCGCCGGCCAGACGGCTCCCGGCGACGGCATTTGCCTGAAGAACTACACGCTCGGCGTGTCGGCCGACAATGTCATTATCCGCTTCATCCGTTCGCGCATGGGAGCCGACATCAAGCAGAAGGGCGACGACGCGATGAACGGCTTCACCGGTCACCGCAATATCATTATCGACCATTGCTCCATGAGCTGGAGCACCGACGAGTGTGCCACGTTCTACGACAATCGCGACTTCACCCTCCAGTGGTGCATCATCAGCGAGAGCCTCGCCAACTCCATCCACGAGAAAGGCAAGCACGGCTATGGCGGCATCTGGGGCGGGCAGACTGCTTCCTTCCACCACAACCTCCTGGCACATCACACAAACCGCACGCCGCGCCTCTGCGGCAGCCGCTATACGGGCAAGCCTGAGGAAGAGCGCGTGGAGTTGTTCAACAACGTCATCTATAATTATGGTAGCGCGTATGCCGGTGAGGGAGGTTCCTATAACTTCCTGAACAACTATTATAAGCCCGGTCCGTACACATCTTTAAAAGCATCATGCAACCGTCTTTTTACGGCGTATGCCGATGATGGAAAAAATGAGAACAAAAAAGGTACACATGGCGTTTTTTATTTTAAAGGAAACTACATTGACCCCACTTGCGACAGACTTACGGAAAAGAAGCGTAAGGCCATCATGAAAGTGAATGAGGACAACACAGCCGGACTGGTTGTTAAGGATGATTTTGCTCCGAAAAGCGAGTTGCTCGCCGCGGAGGCTTTCGACATCGCCGAGCACACCACACTGCAACCCACGTGGGACGCCTACGAGTCGGTGCTTCTTCATGCCGGAGCTTCTTATAAGCGCGACAAGCACGATGCACGCATCGTAGACGAAGTGCGCAGGGGAACATACACCTACGAAGGTTCGCACGGCAGCACGTTAGGCATCATCGATCAGCCTTCGGACGTGGGCGGATGGGGTGAATATCGCTCCATGCCTGCTCCGGCGGATACGGATGGCGACGGCATGCCTGATGAGTGGGAAAAAGCCCACGGCCTGAATCCTGCCGATTCCCGTGACGGGGCGGCCTACAACCTCGACCCGCATTATACGAATCTGGAAGTCTATTTGAACGAACTGGTGTCCGGAGCTTTCCCCGCCTGACAGTATCCTTTTCCTGAGAGTCATAGAACCCCGGTCCTAAAACGCATGGAACGGGGGTTCTAAAGATGATAGAAAGGTCGTTCTGAAGTGGTAGAGACAGGAGTGTGAAAAAACGTGTACATCAAAAGTGGATTTTTCTCTTCTCCTAAAAATAGTCCACCCTATTAAGCGAATAGTCCTCCCGGTGTGAAGGCTTATTAGCTTATATTTGCATGTGTGTTCATCTGTTATTGGATACTAAAAAGAAAAATATTTAGCAAACTTAAATCAATAACCAAAAAACTCTGCTTATGAATCAAAAAAGTCTAATTGGAAGATGGGCGGCGACTCTCTTGATGAGCCTATGCTGCCTGTTGGCTTTCGCGCAAGGCAAGAGCGTGACGGGTACGGTGACTGACCCGACAGGCGAACCCTTGATTGGCGTAAGCGTGCAAGTGAAGGGTGCCAAGCAAGGCGCCATCACCGATTTTGACGGCAACTTCAAGCTGGCCAATGTGCCGGAAGGAAGCACGCTCGTCTTTTCTTATATCGGATACGTGACTGAAGAAGCACGCGTCGGTGCAGGTAATGCTCCGTTGAAAATCACGCTGCGTGAGGATGCCCAAAGCCTCGAAGAGGTCGTGGTCATCGGTTACGGTTCGGTGAAGAAGAAAGACATCACCGGCTCTGTGGCCACCGTAGATGCTGATGCGTTGGTAGCCGTGCCTGTGGCTTCGGCTGTCGAGGCTTTGCAAGGAAAGTTGGCCGGTGTGCAAATCACGACCACTGAAGGCTCGCCCGATGCCGAGATGAAGATTCGTGTGCGTGGTGGTGGTTCTATCACTCAAAGCAACGATCCGCTTTATATTGTGGATGGCTTCCCGGTGGATAATATCAGTGATATCCCGACGACTGACATTGAAGATATTACGGTATTGAAAGATGCTTCTTCGACTGCCATCTACGGTTCGCGTGGTGCCAACGGTGTAATCATCGTGACCACCAAGAGCGGCCAGGAAGGCAAAATCAATGTCAACTACAATGCCTATATCTCCGTCAAGAAGCTGGCCGACAAGCTCGATGTGTTGAACCCCGCCGACTACGCCAAGTGGCAGTACGAACTGGCTTTGCTCAACAACCAGACAGCTGAAGACCCGATGAACCCTGAACAGTACACTCAGTACTTCGGCAACTGGCAAGACATCGACCTATATAATAATGTAGACACCAATGACTGGCAGGACATTGTGTTTGGCCGTACCGGTACGACTTTTAACCACAGCTTGAGCATTAGCGGCGGTTCGGACAAGATGAAGTTCTCGTTCAACTATTCGCACATGGACGACAAAGCCATCATGCAGATGTCCGACTTCGTGCGCGATAACCTCAGCCTGAAGCTCAACGTGAAGCCGACCAAGAACACGAAGCTCGATTTCTCTGTGCGTTATGCCAAGCGCAAGGTGACCGGTGGTGGTATGAATGAGCAAAACGAATACTCCAGCTCCGACTCCCGTCTGAAGAATGCTATCCTCTACACCCCGTTCCCCATCGAGGGACTGACTGATGCTGCAGCAGATGCGACTGACCCGGACTTCAACCTCTACAACCCGATGGAGTCCGTGCGCGACAACGACCGTCTGCAACGCCGCGAAACGTGGAACATCAATGGCAGCTTCACGTGGGAAATCTTCAAGAACTTCCAATTCAAGACTGAGTTCGGATGGGATACGTATGACAATGACGACAACCGCTACTACTTATTATGTCCGTGAGCGCGTGAGCGACGGCTACAAGAACATGCCCGCCATCGTGCTCACCGGAACCGAACGCAACACCCTGCGCAACACCAACACCTTGAGCTACGACTTCGAGAGGCTCTTTGCCAAGGACAGCCGCCATCACCTGAACATGATGGTGGGCCAGGAATACATCATCACCAAGGAGCGCGAGATGACTAACAACTTGCAGGGCTTCCCCTTGGGCTTCGACGCCAACGATTGCTTCACGCTCACCACGCAAGGTCACCCCTACGAGGTGAACGACTACTATTCGCCCAATGACATCCTGTTCTCTTGGTTCGGTCGTGTGAACTACGATTTCGATAGCAAGTACCTCCTTTCGGCTACCTTCCGTGCCGATGGCTCTTCCAAGTTTGCCGAGGGCAACCGTTGGGGCTTCTTCCCCTCCGCAGCCGTGGCATGGCGTATCTCTGCCGAGCCGTTCATGGAAGGCACACGCTCGTGGTTGGACGATTTGAAGCTACGTTTCAGCTATGGTACAGCCGGTAACAACAACATCCCCGGCGGACAAATCGTGCAGACGTGGGCTTCTTCTGCTACGAACTTCCTGAACACGACCGACATCATCTGGGCACCTTCAGCCAACATGTACAACCCCGACCTGAAGTGGGAGACCACCATCACCCGTAACCTTGGTTTGGACTATACGCTCTTTGGCGGACGCCTGAACGGTTCGTTGGAATACTATTGGAACACGACGAAAGACCTGCTCATCCTCTTCCGCACCGCCGGAACCGGCTATGAGGGCCAATACCGCAACATGGGTGAGACCGCGAATCGCGGTTTTGAGGCTACCATCAACTGGGTGGCTGTGAACAAACCCAACTTCGGATTGAACTTCAACGCCAACATCAGCTTCAACAAGAGCGAAATCAAGTCGCTCGGCATGATGAATGACTTTACCCAAAGCTCTACTTGGAACTCCGACATCACGGGCGATTTCCTTGTAGCCGTGGGCGGTGAAGTGGGTCAGATGTACGGCTATCGCAACGACGGCCGTTACGAAGTATCCGACTTCACGGGCTATGATGAGGTAAATCACCGGTGGATATTGCGTGACGACGTGGTAGATTCCTCGCCTGTGGTCGGCGACCTCCGTCCCGGTACGGTGAAGTTGAAAGACCTCACGGGTGAAGGTCTTGTGAATGCCGACGACCAGGAAGTGGTGGGCAACGCCAACCCCGTACACACCGGTGGTTTTGGCATGAACATGCGCGTCTACGACTTCGATCTTTCGGCTAACTTCAACTGGAGCTACGGCAACGACATCTACAATGCCAACAAGATAGAGTACACCTCGACGGCCGGCACCAAGTACCGCAACATGACCACCGAGATGGCCGACGGCAAGCGTTGGACTAACCTCAACCCCGACGGCACGCTCTGCAACGACCCCGAACAGCTGGCTGCCATGAACGCCAACACCACCATGTGGTCGCCCTACATGCAGCGTTTCTTCCTCTCTGATTGGGCTGTGGAAGACGGCTCGTTCCTGCGCCTGAGCACCTTGACGCTGGGCTATTCCCTGCCGAAATCGCTGCTTAGCAAAGTGAGGATTCAGAACCTGCGCTTCTACGTGACGGGCTACAACCTCTTCTGCTGGACAAGCTATTCCGGCGCGGACCCCGAAGTGTCGACCCGCCGCAAGACCAACCTGACTCCGGGCGTGGACTACTCCGCTTATCCGAAGAGCCGCTCGTTCGTCTTTGGTCTTAACCTCAGTTTCTAACCTATTTTTAAATGAACAATAGCATGATGAGAATGAACAAATATATCTATGCGTCGCTTTTCCTCCTGACGGGGGCAATGACTTCTTGCGACGACATTCTGGATGCGCCCACCATCTCTGCGACCGATGAGTCGGTGGTGTTCTCGAACTACACGCTGGCTGAGAATGCCGTGCTGGGCATCACCAACTCCTTTGGAGAAGTAAACTACCGTGGACGTTTCTCCTTCTATGGTACAAACACCGACATGGAGTGGTGGAACGATGGCGGAACTGCTACCGATGAGAAATCACAGCTCACCAACTATTCGGCCACTTCGCTTAACGGGCAGATGAACACAGACAATAACCTCTGGGCGATGATGTACGAGGGCATTGAGAAAGCCAATCTCGTTATCCGTGGCTTGGAGACTTACGCTGACATGAACGACCCTGACTTCCGCCAGCTTCTTGGCGAAGCCTTGACCTACCGCGCTATCTATTATAGTGATTTAATAAAGATGTGGGGCGACGTGCCCATGCGCTTTGAGCCGTTGACCACTGAGACCATGTATATTGCCCGCACGGACAAGGATTCCATCTACGTCCGTCTGCTCGATGACCTCTATCGCGCCGAGGAGATGGTGGCTTGGCCTAACGAGACATCGACCACCAACACCGTGGAGCGTGTGAGCAAGGCTTTCGTAAAGGGACTTCGTGCCCGCATTGCCCTTTGGGCAGGCGGTTATTCGCAGCGTGCCGACGGCACCACCCGTTTGAGCAATGACCCGCGTTTGGCACAGGATGCCATGTGGCAGATTGCCAAGGACGAGTGTACAGCAATTATCGGCAAAGGTTGCAATACACTGGGTGACTTTGAACAGACGTTCCGAGATTTGATGGCAGAAGAAACTTCTGCTGGGCGCGAGTCTATTTGGGAAATACCATACTCTAACGGCCGTGGTCGTATATTGCGTGATTTTGGCCTGAAACATGAAAAAGCCGACCAATACACCGGCATGGTCAATGGCGGACTGGCTGGCCCTACGCCGATAGCTTTCTATAAGTACGACCCTGAAGACGTGCGCCGTAATGTGACTTGCGTGCCTTACGGCTGGACAACTGATGCCTCCGGGCATGGCTATCAGACACCCTTGCAGGTGAGCAAATGGTACTTCGGCAAGTATCGTTATGAATGGGTAACATCCCGTTTCATCCCTAATGGCAACGACGACGGCATGAACTGGATTTACATGCGCTACGCCGACATCTACCTCATGGCTGCCGAAGCTGTCAACGAGCTGGACGGCCCGCAGGCTGCTGCTCAATACTTGAAACCGATTCTCGACCGCGCCCTGCCCGCCGAGAAGGTGGATGCCTACATGGCTCAGGCCACGGCAAGCAAGGATGCTTTCCGCGAAGCTGTCATCGAACAGCGCGGTCTGGAGTTCTGCGGCGAGATGCTCCGCAAGGCCGACCTCATCCGCTGGAATCGTCTGGGCAGTGCATTGCGTGCAACGAAAGAAGAGTTGGAACTCCTGCGCACCCACAGCGGCAAGTATGCTGCCCTGCCGGAGAAGATTTATTACCAGACTGTGGAGACAGAGCCGAAGCCTGAAAGTCTCGTGTTCGACGAAGTGATTCCGGGCGAGACCGTGGAAATCTACGGCCTCGAATTGGGCCAAACCGACGAAATCGGTGCATCGCTTGGCTATGTGGAAGAGCCTATGACTTGGGCTGGAAAAGACACTTGGGCCGACAAGGTGAACGGCCTCTTCGTGAACGACCCCGACACACGCCCTTATTGGCCCATCTGGCAAGTATTCATTGACAACAGCAACGGCATGTTGGTGAACTATCCTAACTATCAATAAAAAGACGTAAACGACCATGAAGAAATATTTGAATTATATAGCCGGATGTTTGCTGCTGGGCGCAGTGGCATCCTGTTCCGACGCTCCCGACGAGCTGACGAGCGTCGATTATGACCGCCTGTTCTCGCCCACGGAGATTGACACACGGATACGAAACGCGGTGGATGTTACCGTGTCGTGGAACGCCGTAGACAAAGCCACGGGCTACGTGCTGGAGCTTTATCTGGGCACGACCGCGGGCGACACGCCTCTGCGCACGGATGAGGCCACGACAAACAGCTTCACCTATGAAGGATTGGAAGGCGAGACGGAATACTTCGTTCGCGTGAAAGCCGTGGGCGAGGCTATCACCGAATCCAAATGGGTGGAGACCGATTTCGAGACCGGTGCGGAGCAAATCTTCCAGGCTGTGGCCAATGCCGACCTTGAAGCTACGCAAGTGACCCTTCGCTGGCCGGCAGGCGAGGAGGCCGATGTCATCACCCTTACGCCGGCCGATGTGGAGCCTTACCAAATAACGCCGGAAGATATTGCTGCCGGATGTGCTACTATCACAGGGCTGACTCCGGAAACCGAATACACTGCCGTCATGACCCGCGGTGAAAAGACCCGCGGCACAGTGACGTTTACCACGCCGATGGACTTGGGCGGCGCAACGCGCCTCACGCCGGACATGGACTTTGTGGCTGCGCTTGAAGGTGCCGAGGCCGGTACAGTGTTTGCGCTCGAAGCGGGCACATACGTCATCCCCGATGAAAAAGAAGCTGCAGGCAAGCTCGCCATTTCCGCCGATGTGACGCTCAATGCTATCGATGCTGACAATAAGCCTGTCATCAACGGCTGCATCACGCTCAACGGTGGTGCATCGTTCACAGCAAACAACATCGTCTTCGACGGTACGGGGACTGACGGTAGTCAGGCGTTCGATTGGAAAGACGAGGGCACTTACGACCACCTCACGCTCAATGGCTGCGAGGTGCGTAACTACACGAAAGGTTTCTTCTACCTCAATATGGCTGCGCTTGTCAACACCATCACCATCGACAACTGCTTGATACACGACATCGAGTGTAGCGGCGGCGACTTGTTCGACAGCCGCAAGGGCGCGTACAACAGTTTCACGCTCTCTAACTCGACTGTATGGAACAGCTGCGCTGCGCGCGACTTTATTCGTTTCGATGATGCTTCGGGCAGCTTCTCCGGTGTTGCCCCAGTGGTGACTGTGACCAACTGTACACTCGACGGCATAGGTGGAGGCGATGCGCCTAACTATCGTATCCTCTATGTTCGCTTTGCAGGAAACAGCATTATATTCACGAACAACATCGTGTCGAACAGCAACTACAAGCGCGGATTCTCCGACCAGGCTAAGACTTCAGTTCCGACGTTTGGCAACAACAACTATTGGAATACTGTTAACTTAGTGGCTAATGATGGTGGCACGGGCACTATCTTCGATGCCGACGGCACGACGCTTGACCCGGGCTATAAGGACGCTGCCAATGGCGACTTCACCCTCTCGAACGAAGATCTAATCTACGAACAAGTCGGCGACCCCCGCTGGAGACAATAAAACAATAGGTAGACAACAGATAAGGTAAAAATCTGACCCCAATCCCTGCTATGGCGTGACTGCCGTAGCGGGGATTTTTTTTCGCCGGGCAGGGAGGAAAAGCCCTGTAAAGGGTAGCCGGGAGCGGAAAGGAGGGTAGCCGACGACGGAAAGGAGTCCGCTCCCGGCTACCCTTTAGGGTGCTCCGGAAAGGACTCCGCAGCGTAATTCTTCGCGTCGGGCAACGCGGGGAAGCGATTTTTTATGTATGTTTGCACATAAACTCATTTTCACGCCTATGGATACAAACGAAAAACTGGCTATCGAAGAACGAATCATCAAAATGCTCAAGACCGTCTATGATCCGGAAATCCCGGTGAATATCTACGACTTGGGACTGGTCTACAAGGTCGACGTGCAGGACGACGGCGAAACGGCCATCGACATGACGCTGACGGCGCCCAACTGTCCGGCTGCCGAGTTCATCATGGAAGACGTCCGCCAGAAAGTGGAGTCGGTCGAGGGTGTGAAGTGTGCCACCATCAATCTCGTCTTTGAGCCTGAGTGGAACAAGGACATGATGAGCGAGGAGGCCAAGCTCGAACTGGGTTTCCTCTGAAGACAGGTCTTTGCCGACGCATGCCGTCATTCGTATGAAACTGCGGCATGAGAATCGTCCGGTGAAGTAGAAACTCGTATTTAGTCTATGCAATATTTAGACGCGGATGAAGCGGATTTAGGGGATTGTTTTTTATCATAAGACACTAAATCCTACTGAATCATAGGGATTATGAATCCGTTAAATCCGCGCATCCGCGTCTAAAAAATAATTGGGCATATTCATTTAATTCTTGTGACTTACGTATGAAGAATGTCTATTTCCTTTCGGATGCGCACCTCGGTTCGCGTGCCATCCCGCACAGCCGCACGCAGGAGCGCCGGCTGGTGAACTTCCTGGACCAGATTAAGAACGACGCCGCAGCGGTCTATCTGCTGGGCGACATGTTTGACTTCTGGTATGAGTTCAAGACTGTCGTGCCCAAAGGATATACCCGCTTTCTGGGCAAGCTCTCCGAGTTGACCGACCGCGGGGTGGAGGTGCATTTTTTCACGGGCAACCATGACATCTGGTGTGGCGACTACCTGGAGAAGGAGTGTGGCGTCACGCTCCACCGTGCCCCGCTCACGTGTGAGATTTACGGCAAGCTCTTCTATCTGGCCCATGGCGACGGGCTGGGCGACCCTGACCGCAACTTCAAGCTGCTGCGGGCGATGTTTCACAGCCACACGCTGCAACGCCTCTTTTCCAGCCTCCATCCCCGCTGGAGCATGGAGCTGGGCCTGGAGTGGGCCAAACACAGCCGTCAGAAGCGGGAAGGGGGGAAGGAGCCTCCCTACATGGGCGAAGACCGGGAATATCTCGTGCTTTATACGAAGGATTATCTCAAGCTGCATCCTGACATCAACTATTTCGTCTACGGCCATCGTCACATCGAGCTGGACCTGATGCTCAGCCGCACGACGCGCATGCTCATCCTGGGCGACTGGATTACGTCGTTCACTTATGCTGTGTTTGACGGGGAGCACATGTATCTGGAAAACTACGTCGAGGGGGAGACGAAGTTCTGACCCTAAATACAGCCCCTCCCAAACCCTCCCCCGAAGGGAGGGCTTAAAACTGAATGGAGCGTTGTTTTGTTTATTAAAAAGGAATAACCAGCCACTCCGTACATTCGTGTTTAGCTATTCTCCTATCTGATACTTTCTTTAAGGAAAAAAGCCCTCCCTTCGGGGGAGGGTTTGGGAGGGGCCGTCCCTCCGTGCTTAAAGGGATTTCCCTAATGCATTTTAGGGGAAAAACGTTGGCGGAGGATTTTCCTCCTTGTATCTTTGCTTCAGACAAAAAACTGAAGTCGAACGGATAAAATAAGAATGGCTATGAAAAGAGTAAAGACAATAAGCCTGATGCTGGTGCTTTTTTGGCTGTGGACAACCTCCGCCTTTGCTGCGATGAGCACCTCGGAAGTGCGCGAGAATGCGCGTTTCATGACCGACCGCATGGCGTATGAGTTGGGACTCAGCAGCATGCAGCGCAATGATGTGTATGAAATCAACTATGACTTCTTCGAAAGCGTCCGCTTCGTGATGGACGACTTGGCAACCGGTTATTCTTACGCTATAGACCGGTATTATGAAAGCCTTGATTTGCGCAACGACGACCTGAGCTATGTGCTTACGCGCGGCCAGTTCGAACGTTTCATGAGCCGGGACTATTTCTATCGTCCGCTCTATGTGGACAATCGCGTGTGTCGCATCCGCATTTATTCGGTGTACACCAATCCTGCTTTCTATTATTATGCCGCTCCGCTCAATTTTCTGACCTACGTGGGCTTGCATAGCCGTGCGCATTATGTGCATGGGTTCTATTGCAACCGTTATCATCATCCGCGTTATACGGGTGTGTGGGTTCGTCCCAGTCGGCATGTCCACTATGCGGTCAATCGTCGTCATGATTTTGGACCAGGCATAGCCGGCCGTCCGGCTTCACGTCCGCCTCGTCCTGTCGTCCGTCCGCCGTATGACAACCGCCCGTCGCGTCCCGCTGTGCGTCCGCCGCATGACAACCGCCCGTCGCCTCCCGCTGTCCGTCCGTCGCACGACAACCGTCCGTCACGCCCCGCTGTGCGTCCGCCGCACGACAACCGTCCGTCACGCCCCGCTGTCCGCCCGCCGCACGACAATCGCCCACAAAAGCCGAATGCCCGGCCCTCGCATGACAAACGTCCGCAAAGACCGAGCACTCGCCCGTCAACTAACAATCGTCCCTCACGGCCCAGTGTCCGTCCGTCGGACAACAACCGTCCTTCGCGGCCGAACACCCGTCCTTCGGAGAGGAACAGCCGTCCGCAACGGGGCGAAGGGAGGACGGTCAGGGTTTGAGCCGGGGCTTTCTCTGTGGTTTCTCACAGAGACGGATGCCTCCCTCTTCGAGGGTCACAAGGTGTTTCTTGTAGAGGTCTCCCACCGCTTTTTTGAAAGTTTTTTTGCTCACGCCGAAGGTCGCATAAATGTCTTCGGCGGGAGTTTTGTCTTGGAATGTCGTGAAGCCGTCGTGTTGGCGGATGTAGTCCAGAAGGACTTCGGCGAAGTCGTCCACCTTTCGTGGACCGTCGGGCTGGAGGACGATGTCGATTTTGCCGTCAGGACGCACTTGCCGTACGTAGGCTTCCGTCTTCGTGCCCGTACTCAGCGGACGCACGACGTCCGTGGCATAAATCAATCCTCCGAAGCGATTGTCCACGATGACCTTGTAGCCCAGGTCTGTACGTTGCCACACCAGGATTTCCACACCGTCGCCGGGATGGTAGGGCGGCATGTCGCTTGACAGGTAGCGTTCCACCTTTGCGGAAGCCATAATGCGATAACTGTCTTCGTCGAGATGTACGTGTACCACGTAGCGTTCTCCCTTTTCCATCTTGTTTTTTTGCTCACGGAAGGGCACAAACAAGTCCTTCATCAGTCCCCAGTCGAGGAATGCCCCGTATTGGTTGGTCCAGGCCACTTCCAGGCAGGCGAAGTCGCCCACTTGCGCATAAGGGGTAAGTGTGGTGGCCACGAGCCGTTCTTCGTTGTCCAGGTAGATGAACACGTTGAGCATGTCTCCCGGTTGGCAATCTTCCGGGACATAGCGGGCCGGCAACAGGATTTCACCGTCGTCGCCTCCATCAAGATAAACACCGAAGTCGACTTCTTTCACGACTTCCAGTTGGTTGTATCGTCCTAATCGTACGTGCATGATTTGTGTAGTTTAAGAGGTTGGATAGTTATGTTTGAGGTTGTGAAGCCGGGTGTGTCGTCTGTTCGATACGGCCGTCGACCATGTGTATGGTCCGGTCGGTGAGCCGTGCCAGTTCTTCGTCGTGGGTCACGATGACAAAGGTCTGGTCGAACGTGTCGCGCAGATGAAAGAAGAGTTGATGGAGTTCCGCCTTGTTTTGTGTGTCGAGGCTGCCCGATGGTTCGTCAGCCAGCACGACAGCCGGGTGGTTGACCAGTGCCCGTGCCACGGCAACCCGTTGTTTTTCTCCTCCCGACAGTTCGTTGGGCTTATGTGTCGCGCGGTCAGCCAGCCCCATGAAGTCTAGCAGCTCGTGTGCCCGGGCTTCGGCCTGTTTTTGCTTCAGGCCGGCGATGTAGGCCGGTATCATGACGTTCTCGAGTGCCGTAAACTCTGGCAGCAGTTGGTGGAATTGGAACACGAACCCGATGTGAAGGTTGCGGAAGCGTGCGAGTTCGTTTTCGTTCAGTCGTTCCACGTCGACACGGTCGATATGCAATGTGCCGTTGTCCGGCTTGTCAAGTGTCCCCATGATTTGCAGCAGGGTGGTTTTTCCGGCACCGCTTGGTCCGACGATGCTGACGATTTCTTTATGTCCGATGTCAAGGTCTATACCCTTCAACACTTGGAGCGAGCCGAAGCTCTTGGTGATTCCTCGGAGTTCTATCATAAGTGTTCGATTACATATTGTGCAAGATAGCAGCCGAAGACGGCGGGCATGTAGCTCACGGTGCCGACTGTGGATTTTTTATTGCGTTCTCCTTCGACGAGGACTACGGCGTGCGGGTCGGCTTGTTCGATGCTGAACACGACGGGGAGTTTCCGCTTCGGTCCTGCTTTCTGCAAGCGTTTGCGCACGGCTTTACTCAGTCCGCAGTGGTAGGTGTCCCAGAGGTCGGCGAAGCGGATTTTAGTCAGATCGTGTTTGGCGCCTGCACCCATGCTGGACACGATGGGGATGTGGCGTTGCCAAGCTTCGCTTATGAGGCTGCATTTGGGTGTAATGGTGTCGATGGCGTCGACGATGAAGTCGAAGTGGACGTTGTCAAGCAAGGCTGGAATGCTTTCTTCGGTCAAATATTCAGCCCGGATGGTGAGTTCGAGCTTGGGATTGATGTCGCGGAAGCGCCGGGCCAGGACTTCGACTTTTTCTTGTCCGATGGTGGAGTGCAGGGCCGGCAGTTGGCGGTTGATGTTGGAGGGTTGCACGGAGTCTGCGTCGACCAGCGTCAGGTGTCCCACACCTGCACGGCAAATCATTTCAGCGGCATAGGCGCCCACTCCGCCGGTCCCTACGATTAGCACGTGTGCCCGTTGCAGGCGTGCCAAGTGTTCGTCACCCAGCAGCAGGCGGGTACGTTCTTGCCATTCGGCTATATTGTCCAGTTCCATTAAGATTCAGATTTAAACCATTTGTTGAGATACTTGCTGACGGTCTCGTATGCCTTCGAGTCAACTGTCTGGTGTGGCTCGGAGAAGGATACGAGTTCCTGCGGGTCGCCCAGTTGGTCGGGGTAGATGACCATGAGGCTGTTGTTTGCAAAGTAGCGTGATATTTGCAGGGGTAGTTTTTCGAACGAAGGCTGGTAGGAGATGGAGCCCTTTCGTGCCGACACGACGACAAAGAGATGGTCATAGTTCACTTGGCCGGTGAGCAACAGCAAGTCTTCCCAGTCGTCCAGTTCTGTGTATTCCGTTTTTGTCCCCGGTTCCATGCGCTCAATCATCCGTTTGAGGAATTTCAGGGTCTGTCCGGTGGCAAAGAAATGTACCCGGCAGCCCAGCACCCGTCCCAGACGGGATATTTGGCCCACCCACTTCGGGAAGCCCACTTCGTATTCTGCTTGTTGTGGCACGGCCACGACGATGCGGCGCAGGGTATTGGCCGGCATGAGCAGTTTGGTGACCATCACTTGGCGGTGTGTACCTTTGAGCAGGCTCTCCGTCAGATTTCCGAAGAAGGAATCCATGATGTTCGTCTTGCGGTGGAGGCCGATGACAAGGTCGGTAATGTCATGTTCCTTTGCCGTATGGATGATGCCCTGTGCAATGTTCAGGTCGTAGCGTAAGACGGTATCGATTTTCACACCCGAAGCAGCGGCGATCATGGATGTCTGTTCCAGATTGCGTTTGGCTTTTTGCTCTTTCTTTTCCGAGGCATTGCTGTCATTGATGACACTCAGCGCGACGAGTCCTTTGTTATACTTGGGATGCTTTATCATGAGCGCGATGTCCATCAAGCTTGGGATGGTGTCCGGGTTGGCTATGGAGATGAGGATGCGCTCGTCGCGTTTGGTCTTTTCGTCCACATCTTTGTCTTCGTGTTCCTCGGCCACCATGCATCGTGCCGCGTTCTCGGTGATGAACGAACTGACGATGCAAGTGACCAAAATCAGCAGGATGGTGCCGTTGAGCACATCTTCGTTGAGCAGGCGTTCTCCATTGGGGAGAATGATGTTGTAGCCCACCAATACGGCTGCCAAGGTAGCCGCGGCTTGTGCATTGCTGAGCCCGAACATCAGGCGTCGTTCCACGGCACGCATCCGGAATATCTTTTGGGTACACCATGATGCTATCCATTTGCCGATCAGGGCCACGACAATCATCACGGAAGCGACTTTGAGCGAATCAATATGTCCGAAGAGCACACGCACGTTAATAAGCATGCCCACTCCGATGAGGAAGTAGGGGATGAACAGTGCATTGCCGACAAACTCCAGGTGGTTCATTAGGGGAGAGACATGCGGTATGAGCCGGTTTAGCACCAAGCCGACCAGGAATGCGCCCAGGATGCCTTCCATGCCGATGAGCTCCATCAGTCCCGCTCCCAGAAAGACCATCGAGAGCACGAAGATGTATTGCAGCACGGGTTCGCTGTAACGGCGGAAGAACCATCGCCCGATGCGGGGAAACGTGTATGTGATGGCTGCGCCTGTCACGATGAATTTCAGCACGAGCCATATCCAGAACATGTCTGAAGTGTCTTCCTTGAACATGCCCGAGATGACAGCCAGCACGAGCAGCGTCAGCGTATCGGTCACGGCCGTCCCGCCTACAGCCGTCCCCACGGCGCGTTGTTTGGACAGGCCGTAGCGTATGGCTATGGGATAGGTTATCAGGGTATGGCTGGCGTACATACTGGCCAGGAGTACGGAGGTCAGCAGGCCATATTGGAGGATGTGCATATTGGTCCAGATGCCGATGCCCAGCGGGAAGATGAAAGCCAGCAGACCCAGCACCGTAGCCTTGACGCGGATGCTCTTGAAATCCTCCATGTTCATTTCGAGCCCGGCCAGGAACATGATGTAGTATAAGCCCACCTTGCCGAACAGCTCAAAGCTGCTGTCGCGGACCAGGATGTTGAAGCCATGTTCGCCGATGACCACGCCAGCCAGTATCATGCCGATGATATGAGGAATGTGCAGCCGCTCCAAGATGATGGGAGCGAACAAAATGATGGCCAGCACCAGGAAGAATATCCAAGTGGGGTCGGTGATGGGAAAGCAATCAAAGCTCATTATTGTCTGCATACGATGAGGACTCTGCGGTTTCTTCTGCAAAATAAGTAAAAAGAATCCAATTTATACAGTCTTATCTGCCAAAATGTTATACTTTTGCAACCTATTAAATCAGTAATAACAGAAAACGAACCCATTTACTAACTAACACGAAACAGATAAGATGAAAGTAGCTATTGTTGGCGCGAGCGGAGCTGTCGGACAAGAGTTCCTTCGCGTACTCGAAGAGAGAAATTTTCCAATCGACGAATTGGTTTTGTTTGGTTCTCCACGCAGTGCAGGCACGAAATATGCCTTCCGCGGTAAAGAGTATGAAGTTAAACTTCTTCAACACAACGATGACTTTAAAGGTGTGGACATTGCTTTCACTTCGGCCGGAGCCGGCACATCCAAGGAATATGCTGACACCATCACCAAGTATGGCGCGGTGATGATTGACAATTCGAGCGCGTTCCGTATGGATGAGGATGTGCCCTTGGTCGTGCCTGAAGTGAATGCCGAGGATGCATTGAAGCGTCCGCGCGGCATTATTGCCAATCCGAATTGCACGACCATACAGATGGTCGTAGCCCTGAAAGCCATCGAGAAGCTTTCACATATAAAACGTGTACGCGTGGCCACTTATCAGGCTGCCAGCGGCGCGGGTGCCGCAGCCATGGCTGAGCTGCACGAGCAATATCGTCAGATTCTGGCCGGCGAGCCTGTCACTGTGGAGAAGTTTGCCTATCAGTTGGCCTACAACGTCATTCCCCAAATCGACGTCTTCACGGACAATGGTTACACGAAGGAAGAAATGAAGATGTTCAACGAGACGCGCAAAATCATGCACTCCGACGTGAAGACGAGTGCCACCTGCGTGCGTGTGCCGGCTCTCCGTTCACACTCTGAAAGCATCTGGGTCGAGACCGAGCGGCCCATTTCCGTGGAAGAGGCACGCAAGGCATTTGCCGAAGGCGAAGGACTCGTGCTGATGGACGACCCGGACAACAAGGTCTATCCCATGCCCCTCTTCCTGGCAGGCAAAGACCCCGTCTACGTGGGCCGTATCCGCAAGGATCTCACGGACGACAACGGGCTGACCTTCTGGATTGTGGGTGACCAAATCAAGAAAGGCGCCGCACTGAATGCAGTGCAAATCGCAGAATACCTGATGAAGGCGGGCGACCTGAAGTAGTCGCCTCCCGCAGGCCTGTGCCCTCCGTAATGGATGCGGGCGCAAGCAGACCTTGGTTCATAAGAACCGGTCGTGCTTGCGCCCGCATTTTGTCTTTTTCTCCTCCAAGACGACATCCCGGCGAGTTTCTCTCAAGTGTGTGACGAACCTTGGTTCTTGTCTTTTGACTTGTGGATGAACTCGTCGATGATTTTGAGTCCCTTGTCCGTCGCGATGCCTCGCAGATAGGTGAAGAGGATGGCGCGGTAGATTTCGTCGATGGGATAATGCTTGTAGATGTCAGCTTCCATGCTGTTGTCCGTCGTGATGTTCAGCAGGCGGATGAACAGCTCCATGTTCACGTCGGGTTGGAAGATGCCTTGCTCGATGCCTTTGTTGAAATAGGCCACCACGTGATTGAAGTCCTCCATGCGCTTGCGGCGTATGAGCGACACCACGCTGGGATATTTTTTCAGGTCCTCGAAGAAGGCTGGGTTGACATGCGGCAACAGTTCGATGGTGTACTGGTAGTGGTGCAACACGACTTCCAGCACGTTGGATTGCGACAGGTCGAATTGTTGCATGTATTTGTCCTGCATCTCTTGCTTGCGCTTGATACACTTCAGGAGCAACGTTTCCTTGTCGTCGAAGATTTCATAGAGTGTCCTTTTGGAGATGGAAAGAGTCTTGGCTATGTCGTCCATTCTCACTTGCTTGATGCCTTGTTTGTGAAACATGTCCATGGTCACCTCAAGGATTCTTTCTTCTAGCTCTGGCTTGGAGATATGCCCTTTCACGTATTTATTGGTCATAGTATTGTTTTTAATTAACAAAGATGTGAGAAAACCTGTAACACATGAAGAGTTTTTCAGGAAAAGATTTCTTTTTTACGAAAAATTTACTTTGTTACATATTTCTTTTCAAAAAAGAAGGACTTGCGACGGGAAATTTTCGGGTAAAAACACGAGGCTGTCGGAGGCTTCTCTTTGTCTGCCTTCGGGAGGCTGTTAAGGGCGGGCAGGAGCGGAAAGGAGGGTAGCCGACGACGGAAAGGAAGGCGGGCGAGGACGGAAAGGAGGGTAGCCGGGAGCCGAGTTAAGGGCTGGTCAGGTGCCTGTCGGACAGCGTTATCCGTTTTGCCTTTCCGACCTGTCCCTTGGTTCTAAAATCCACACAGGAAAGTGACCAGAAATGGTACGCTGAAGTCCACGACAAAACCGTGATAGATGGACACCACAGCCAGTTCCTGTCCGCTGGCACGGGTGATGATGGGAAGTGTCGTGTCGGCCGTGGTCGCACCGCCGGCGGCGATGGGAGCCAGTCGGCCAAACCAGCGGGCCAGCAACGGGGCACAGAGCAACGTGATGATTTCGCGGATGATGTTCGAGAGCAGCGCGACGGTGCCTAGTTCGGGTCCTTTGCTTCCGGTGATGAGTATGCTGGAGAGCGAGTAGTAGCCGAATCCTGCGCCCACGGCCATGCCTTCGCTCATCGAGTGGGGTGTGAGCAGGGAGGCGGCAGCGCTTCCGGCCAGCGTGCCTGCGACGGTGCAGAGCGGCAGGAAGGCCAGTCCCGGGTTCAGGTCGCGGAAACGGGCGATGGTCGATGGGTCGTGGCCGACGCTGAACCCTACGCACCCCATCAGTGCGCAGAGCGCGGCGAAACTGATGTCTGCCAGCGGCAGTATGTCGGGCAGGCCGCATAGCCGTCCGCCCACGATGCCCAGCAAGAAGAAGCTGACGATGATCAGGCTGCCTTTCATGAGCGGCCTCCTTTCTTCCTTCCGCGCAGGGTGGCTTTCCACAAGGCCCATGCTGCCAGCACGCTGCCCAGTGTCCCGCCCGCGGAGAGGACGAACGCTTCGCCTCCCAGCCGTGGCAGGGCTTCGAGGAGTTGCCGGTTGCTCCCCACCTCCCAGCCCAGGAGGAAGAGCAAGGCCCAGATGAGCACGGTGATGGCTTGCGACACACCCCGGACGGAGCGTCGGCGCGACAAGTATCCGGCAGCGATGCCGGCCAGCATGAATCCGATGACGGTGAACATAGGTGTTTGTGTTTTTGCGAGGCGCAAAAATACGCTTTTTTTTTGTAAGTTTGCATGACATACAGTATGCAATGGGAATATGAGACACCTTATTATATTATATAAAGCGGTAACGATGTTCCTTCTTTTGTGCCTTGCCCTTGCGGGACGCGTGCAGGCACAGCCGGTCTGCGACATTCGCCACTATTCGTTTGATGACGGGCTTTCACAGAGTGTCGTGCAGCGCATCGTGCAGTCGTCAGACGGATTGCTGTGGTTTTGCACGTGGGACGGGCTGAACAGCTATGACGGTTCGACGTTTGTTTCCTACAACATGGCTTCGCCGGGTGGCAAGGCACTGAGCACGAACCGCATCATAGACATTCAGCTTGGGAAGGACGACGACCTTTGGTGTCAGACCTACGACGCGCGTCTCTTCCTTTTCGACCGGAAAGAGCGGACGTTTGTCGACGCGCTGGCTGCTGTCGAGGATTCGCTCAAGAGACCTTTGCCTGTGGATACATACAAAGCCTTGCCGAAGGGCGTGGTGTGGGTCACCACTCGTGACGGCCTGGTCTTCCGCATTGATGGATGCAAGTTCAAAGCGGGGCAAGGTGGCGTGGTACGCTATAAAACGAAACTTCGGCCGCTGAAGAGCAATCGGATGTATGCCATTTACGAAGACCGTGAGGGCGATGAATGGCTGCTGACCCACAGAGGCATAGACGTGGTCGGGCGGAAGCGCGTGGCGGATGACGGCCTGATTTTCCATCATGTGCAGGAATGCGCCGGGCTGCTTTATTTCGTGTCGACTTCCAATCGCCTGTATGCTTACCGTCCGCAGGGTGGATTCGAGCAACTCAATGTCTCCGGGTACAGCGGTTCAATTCACACGTTGGACACACTGGGCCGCGACACGTTGGTGTTGCAGACGAACCATTCCGTGACTTTTTATGCCTGCAAGAACCGTACGGCATGCACATTTCGCACGACGGACATCGGGCGCGAAGGCGTCTTGATTACGGGAATGCACATAGCCACCGACCGCAACTGTTGGCTTATGTTGGACAACGACGAGATGGTGCGGCTGAATCCTTTTACACAGGATGTCCGTCTGTACCAGTTGCCTCATGTCCCGGTTCTTCATACGGACAAATGGAGTCGCAACCTGCTGTTCACCGACCGCTGGGGTACGTTATGGGCGATGCCCAAGTACGGCGCGTTGTGTTACTATGACGACGCTTCGGATGCTTTCCGTCCTTATCTGTTTGACCCCGATGACCCTGCGTCGTTCTATGCTCCCATTTCCAGGAGCAGTCTGATGGACAAGCAGGGAAACATGTGGCTGGCCTTAAACTTAGGGCTGGAGAAGTTGTCTTTCTACCCGTCTTTTTTTACGTTCCATGCAATGGAGACAAACTTCGATGTACGGGCCTTTTTGACTGACGCTGCCGGACGTTTGTGGGTCGGCGCGAAAAGCGGGGTGGTGCGTGTCCGTTTGCCGGGAAGCGGGCGGACGCTTTATCTTTCTCCCCGGGGCGAGCTTGTGCCGCAGAAATGCGCGTTCGGGAGCATGGTGTATGTCATGCTGCAAGCACGTGACGGCGACATTTGGTTGGGAACGCGGGAAAACGGACTTTTCCGTCTGCACCCGTTGGATGATGGCCGACGTTTTTCGGTCCGGCAATATGAAGCTGACGATTCCGAGCCGTACAGTCTCAGTTCCAATCAAATCTTCGCACTTCACGAAGACACACGGGGACACATCTGGGTCGGAACGTATGGCGGAGGGTTGAATCTGGCGGAGTGTAGTCCCGACGGGAGTGTGCGTTTTATTCACAAAGGAAATGACTTGAAAGGCTTTCCGTCGGATGTAGCTACCCGCGTCCGTTGTTTGGCGGAGGCTCCGGGCGACATCCTGCTGGTGGGTACCACAGACGGATTGTTGGCTTGTCGCACATCGTTTGCCCGTCCGGAAGAAGCCGTGTTCTGTCACCACAGGCACATAGCGGGCGATGCGATGTCGCTCAGTAGCAATGATGTTATGAATATATTCGTGCCCCGTGCATATAAAGATCAGGTTTATTGTCTGAGTTTCAGCGGTGGGCTGAATATCGTTTCTCCAGACTCTTTGTTTCAGCCACATGCTCGTTTCACTCATTATACGGTGCAGGACGGTCTCATCTCTAACTTGGTGCACGCCATGGTCGATGACGGGAAAGGACATTATTGGATAGCAGCGGAAAACGGATTGTCGAGTCTTGACCCTTTGACCGGACAATGTGTGAACTATCCCTGCGACCGTTTCCGAACAGGGTTGCGGTTTGCCGAAACTGTACCATTGGCCATAGGCGACACGCTCCTTTTCGGAACGAACCAAGGCGTGTTGGAACTGAACCTTTCCAAGTTGCCTCGCAGTACGTATGTTCCGCCTGTGTTGTTCACCGAAATGAGCGTGCAGGGCCGTCCGCTGGCGGTTGACGTGAACCGTATGGAATCGCTCGTTCTTTCCCGCCATCAGCGCAACATCTCTTTCCGCTTTACGGCGTTGGACTTTGTCAGTCCTTCCACCATTCAGTATGCTTACAGACTCCGGGGGCTGGAGGAGCATTGGAATAATGTGGGCAATACACATTCTGCCAGCTACATGAATCTGCCCGTAGGGGAATACACGCTGGAAGTACGTTCCACCAACAGCGACGGCGTGTGGATGGACAATGTGCGAAGCCTGCGTCTCGTCGTCGAGCCGAAGTTCTCCGAGACGATTTGGGCATGGGTGCTTTATGCCGTCTTGTTTCTTCTGCTCGTGTGCTTGGTTGGTTATGTCCTGTTCTACATCTACCGCCTGCGCCACCGTATTGACGCGGAGCAGCAATTGGCTGACATTAAGTTGCGTTTCTTTACTGACATATCCCATGAACTTCGCACGCCGCTCACGCTCATTTCCGCTCCTGTGGACGAGGTGCTCCGTAGCCGTTCGCTGTCTGAGAAAGACCGTGCGAACTTGTCGCTCGTGCGTGTCAACACGCAGCGTATGCTTCGCATGATGAATCAAATCCTGGATTTCCGAAAGTTCCAAAGCCATAAGATGAAGTTGCAGGTGGAAGAGACTGACCTCATCACTTTGCTGCGACAGGTGATGACCCACTTCCACTCTATGGCGGAGGAGAAGCACATTGATTTGGGTTTTCATGCACCCGTGGAGAAACTGCCGATGTGGCTGGATGTGGACAAGGTGGAGAAGGTGTTTTTCAACTTGCTTTCCAATGCTTTCAAATACACCCCTGCCGGAAGGTCGGTGTCTGTGGAAGTCGGATTGGATGACACAGAGGTGTGCATCTCCGTGATGGATAATGGCATTGGCATTGACGAAGAGCATCGGAAGGTGCTTTTCAGGCGGTTTGAGTCGTTTGCGCACAGCGACATGATGCATCCTTCTTCAGGCATCGGTTTGTCTTTGGTGAAAGAGATGGTGGACTTGCATCATGGCCGTATCGAGGTGGAGAGCCGTCCCGGCAAGGGAAGTCGTTTCACGGTATTCCTTCCTCTTGACCGTGCTGTCTATGAACGTGATGGACAGGCCGAGTTTATCCTTGCCGATGGAGACTCCTCTCCTTTGTCTGGAGAATTGAAACCTGCCGTGGAGCCGGACGGCGAGCGTTCCACAATCCTTGTGGTAGAAGACAATGACGAGCTACGTTTCTTCCTGCGCAACATCCTTTCTGAGACATACCAAGTGCTCGAAGCCTCTAACGGGCGGCAGGGCTTGGATTTGGCCGTGGAACAAGTACCTGACATGATTGTGACCGACGTGATGATGCCGGTGATGGATGGGCTGGAGATGGTGAAATGTGTGAAGGCCGACCACCGCGTTTGCCATATCCCCATCGTGGTGCTTTCCGCCAAGTCGTCGCTGGATGACCGTATCAAAGGGCTGGAGCATGGCATTGATGACTATTTGCCCAAGCCTTTCAGTTCCGCTTATCTCAAGACACGCATCGCTTCCTTGTTGCGCCAGCGGCGTGAGTTGCAAGAGCTTTACATGGCACGCCTGCAAGCACAGCCGGTCTCCGAAACCGATGTGTCCGGCCGCCCGCAGTTGGAACCCTACGATGACCGTTTCATGCAGCAAGTGGTGGAATACGTCGAACAAAACATGGGCAATGCAGACTTCGAAATCGAGCGTCTGGCCGAACACCTCAACATGTGCCGTACTGTGTTTTACCGCAAGTTGAAGTCCATCACCGGACTGACTCCCGTGGCTTTCGTGGGCGAAGTGCGCCTCAAGCAGGCCCTTCGGCTCATGGAGCGCGACGAACTTACCATTTCCCAAGTGGCCTACATGACGGGGTTCAAGTCGCCCAAATACTTCAGTACCCTCTTCAAGAAGGCCGTGGGCTGCACGCCCAGCGAATACCGGGAGAAGAAACAAGCGGGCGGAAAGGGTTGAGCATAAGCACCTCTCCACCCTTCTCATCCCGTTTCAGGTTTGTTTTTTGACGTAAAAGGTTCGTATTTTGGTATATCTGTTTTAGGTTATTTTAGGAGCATTGTAATCCATTTATATTTGCTGACAGTTAACAAAAACACTTATCAATACTGTTGGCATGAAAAACATTTCAATCATTTCAGTTTGTTTTCCGTTCCTGGCTCTCCTGTTTGGTCTGCCAACCTTGGCAGGAAACCTGCCTGCATCTGACAGACTTCCCGCCTTTCCGGGTGCGGAAGGTTTCGGACGCTATGCGGCCGGAGGACGTGGCGGACGGGTCTATCACGTCACAACACTTGTCGACGGCAAGCAGCCCGGTACGCTTCGCTATGCAGTCAGTCAAAAAGGAGCACGCACTGTGGTGTTCGACGTGGCAGGCACCATCTTTCTCAACAGCCCCCTACGTATAGTCAATGACAGCATTACCATCGCCGGGCAGACCGCTCCCGGACAAGGCGTCTGCATTGCACGTCATCCGGTGAACGTGGCTGCTGACAACGTCATCCTGCGCTACCTGCGTTTTCGTGTAGGCAATGAATCGGGCGGCGAGCCTGATGGTTTGGGTGGGTGTGACCACCGGAATATTATTGTAGACCATTGTACGGTCAGTTGGTCAGTCGACGAGACTTGCTCTATCTACGGCAACACGGACGCGACCGTGCAGTGGTGTCTCATCAGCGAGAGCCTCCGCACGGCCGGGCACAAGAAAGGCCGTCATGGCTATGGCGCCATCGTGGGCGGGCGGCGCATGTCGTTCCACCATAACCTTCTGGCCCACCATGAGAGCCGCGTCCCCCGCCTTGGACCGCGTCCCGGCACACAGGCTGATGAGCTGGTGGACATGCGTTGCAACGTGTTTTATAACTGGGCGGGCAATGGTTGTTATGGCGGTGAAGGAATGCGTGTGAACATTGTTAACAATTACTATAAGCCTGGTCCGGCTACCCCGCAAGGAAAAGCCATCGCCCGACGCATCTTCGCGCCCGGCATACGCACTACAAGATATTGCCGCGACGAGAACGGCCGTCCGAACTCCTGGGCTCCGATGGAGCACGTGTGGGGCAAGTTCTACGTCGCCGGGAATGTGGTGGAGGGTGATCCGGCCACCACCGCTGACAACTGGACGCGCGGTGTCTATGAGCAGGTGCGTCCTTCGGCCAATGACGGGATTTGGAACGACGCTGTCCGTGACTCCATCCGTCTGCGTTCGCCCCTGCCTTGCGGCGTGGTCACGACCCACAAGGCACAGGATGCGTTTCGTCTGGTGTTGGCCGGGGCCGGCTGCTCCAAGCAGCGTGACGCCATCGACAGCCGTATAGTGGAAGAGGTGCGCACGGGCACGGCTGTATATGTCGGTTCGATTACGCCCGACGCAGCCGAACGGCGAGGACTCATAGACCTCCCTTCCGACGTGGGTGGTTATCCGTTTCTGGCAGCTACGGCTAAGGAAGTGTCCGCCCTTCATGATTCCGACGGCGACGGCATGCCCGATGCTTGGGAGCAAGCGCACGGTCTCGACCCGTATGATGCGTCCGACGGCAACGCCACCACGCTGGGCCGTGCGGGTTACACCAATTTGGAAATATATTTGGATGAAGCCACCCGTCCGGGCGAGGTTGCCCGTTTCTGAGCAAGCTCGGATTCCGTCGTGGCGGAGGTCTATCCCGGGATGTTCGGTAAACCGCTTGTTATCAGGTATGAATAGGAGGCCCTGAGCGGAGTAGAGGGTTGCCGGGCACGGAAAGGAATCCGTCCGACCACGGAAAGGAGTCCGTGCGCGGGTGGAAAGGAAGGCGTGCGCGGACGCCTTTAAGGCCCTGTCGCGGGAGGCTTCTTCCGGAGACGTGCAGGACAAGATATTTGGAAAAATAATTTATCACTTAAATAAACGATTATATTATGAAAAAGACCTTTGTGAAAGCAGGCACTTGCTGTATGGCTTTGGCGGCCTGGCTGGCATGGACGCCCGTCGATGTGGCGGCCCAAGCGCAGCAGCAAGGCTATACCATTACAGGCAGAGTGCTCGACGAGCAGGGCGAACCTGTCATCGGGGCTACCATAAAGTTGAAGGGCGACCTGAAGAAAGGTGTCGTGACTGACCTCGATGGAAATTTCACGATGAATGTTGACGAGCGGAAAGCCCGCTTGGTTGTTTCTTACCTTAGCATGGAGACGATGGAAGTGTCGGCCACCAGCGGCAAAGATGTGGTGGTGACGCTGCGCGAAAGCTCGCAAGACCTCGACGAAGTGGTGGTCATCGGTTACGGCACGTCGCGTCGCGGCGACCTGACAGGAGCCATTTCTTCCGTAGGTGAAAAAGTATTGCGCGACATCCCGCTGACTTCGGCGGCGCAAGCCATCACCGGTAAGTTGGCCGGCGTGCTCGTCACCACGACCGACGGTTCGCCCGACGCGGATGTACAGATTCTGGTGCGTGGCGGCGGTAGTATCACGCAAGACAATTCTCCGCTCTACATTGTGGACGGTTTTCAGGTGGACAATATCAACGATATTCCCGTGAACGACATCCAGAGCATCGATGTGCTTAAAGATGCCTCCTCCACAGCCATCTACGGTGCCAAGGGTGCGAACGGCGTCATCCTGGTCACGACAAAGAGCGGCAAGGTGGGCCGTACGGAAATCACCTTCAATTCGCATGTCGGTTTCAACAAAGTCTACAATATGACCGACGTGCTTTCCCCCTACGAATACTATTTGTTCCAACGCGAAGTAGATCCGGCAGAAAACGCAGGGCTCTTCTCAATGTATGGCCGTTGGGAAGACCGCGACATCTATCTCTCTGTTCCCGGTAATGACTGGCAGGACATCATGTACGGCGATACGGGTATCAAGCAAAGCTATAACATCGGCGTACAAGGCGGTACGGAAGACATGCGTTACAGCATCAGTTACACTCGCGACGATGAGGACTATGTGATGGTGAATTCTGATTATTTGCGTGACAACCTTCAAGTGCGGTTGAACAAGAAGTTTGGCAAGAAGTTGGAGTTGGAACTGACAGGCCGTCTCACCAAGACCACCATTATGGGCGCAGGCACTAACGGCGGCAAGTTGAAGGATGCCATCCGCTTCTCTCCCATAGAAAGTATGCAGGCCATGGATGAAGGCGATTTGGGGGCTGATGCCGACAAGACGGATGAAGCGCAACTATCCTCGTTGAACGACCCTTACTACAATACCGTCAACGAATACAAGAAACAGAACAAGTTTCGGCAAACCTATAATATGGGACTGAAATGGAACATTGCCAAAGGACTGGATTATCAGTTCCGTGGCAGTTACGATTTCGATTATAACTATACAGATAATATTTGGCTCAATAAGACAGGCGAATCCAGTTCTAATGGTGGGCAACCTGTGGCTAAGCGCACGGATGATAAAGGTCAGAGTTGGAGTATTCAAAATACACTTTCCTACCGTTTCCGTAAAGACAAACATGACTTCAATGCGATGGTGGGCCAGGAAATGGTGAGCCGACAAACAAATGAAATGGAGGTGATGTCAAAGTATTATCCCATCGACTTCACAGCCGACCAGGTGCTTGCTATGTGGAACTACGGTACGCCTCAACCCACCTACACCACTATCGGCGAGCCTTCGCGTACGGCTTCTTATTTTGGACGTGCAAACTATACGTACAATGACCGTTACACCATTTCCTTCACAGCTCGTGCCGACGGCACCAATGTGCTGGCTCCTGATCAGCGTTGGGGCTTTTTCCCAGGCGTGGCAGCAGCCTGGCGCATTTCCGATGAGGAATTTATGGAACCCACCCGCTATTGGCTCGACAACTTGAAATTGCGCGTAAGTTATGGTTCTGTGGGCAACGCCCGTGTAAGCTCCTATTGGCGGCAGGACTATTCCATCGAGACTTCGGCTAACAAGCAATATTATTTGAATGAAACTGTGCAGACAGGCATGAAGCCGGGAAACACCTTGCGTAACGAAAACCTGACGTGGGAGACGAAGCTCTCGTCGAACATCGGTGTGGATGCTACATTTTTTGGCGGACGCCTGAATGCGACGTTGGAACTCTATAAGGATGTGACCAAGGATTTGATACTGCGAATGGACTTGCCCTCTTATTCGGGCTATCAATACCAGTACCAAAACTTGGGTCGCACCAGCAATAAAGGTTTGGAACTGACTCTCAACGGGACGTTGGTAAACACCAAAGACTTCTACCTCTCGGCCAACTTCAACATTTCGTTCAACAAGAACGTGGTGGAGAAGCTCGACGGCACTGCCACTTCTATGATTGCCCAGTCCGGCTGGGCACCAGACATCGGGCGCGATGATTACCGCGTTTTCGTGGGCGAGCCTATCGGGCAAATCTACGGCTTCGAGGTCGAAGGGTTCTATACGTTTGACGACTTCACTTTTGACCATGCCACCAACAAGTGGGTGCTCAACGACGGAGTGGCCAGTGACTTCGACCTGATGGCCGGCCCGGACAATTTTGGTCCTGGCTACATCAAGCTGAAAGACCAGAACGGCGATGGTGTGATTGATGCCGACAATGACCGCGTGTTGCTGGGATGCACCCAGCCCAAACACTACGGCGGATTCGGACTGAATGCCCAATGGCGCGGGTTCGACATGGCCGCGATGTTCAACTGGTCGTATGGCGGAAAGGTTTACAATGCTATGAAGATACTCTCGACTACTTATACGAACCGGCGCTACAACAATGTTTCCACGGAGATGAGCTTGGATAAACGTTGGACTATTATCGATCCTGAGACTGGCGCCAATGTGATGTATGGTAATCTGGCCGACCCGGAACGTTTTCGGGAAATAAACCAAAACGCATCCATTTGGTCTCCTTTGATGGGCCGCACGGTGGTGACTGATTGGGCTGTGGAAGACAACTCGTTTTTGCGCTTCAGTAATTTAACAATAGGCTACACGTTGCCTGTTTCTTTGACGCAGAAGTTTGGTGTACGCAACCTGCGTGTGTATGCCACGGCTTCCAACCTCTTCTGTTGGACAAAGTATTCCGGCCAAGACCCGGAAGTGAGCACGCAGCGCAGTACGCCCATGACACCCAATGTGGACTATTCTGCCTACCCGAAGGCGCATAACTATGTATTTGGCATTAACGTGACATTTTAAAAGAAGACAAACATGATAAAGCATATCTTTATGGTTGCGCTTTCGGCAACCGTACTCTGTAGTTCCTGCATGGACAATTTCTTGGATACGGAAAGTCCGTCGAAGTCCAGCAGTGAGAATATTTTTGATACTCCGGTTATGACGGAAGCCGCCCTGATGGGTGTGTATTCATCTATGACAGCCTCTATGATGTACGGGCAGAAGCTGTGTGTCAACTGGCAAGGAGTGAGCGATGTCGAGGTGGGTTCCAATGCCTTTAACCTGGATGACTATAACCAGACGAACGGCGATACGGGAGGAATGAATTTTTATGATGACCCTTATAACACAACAACTACGTGGAACGACATTTGGACTTTCACTGAGCAGGCCACGATGGCGGTAGACGGTATTCGCATGTCTCCGGCAATGGAGACTGAAGACCGGGAAACTATGCAGGCCTACCTGGGTGAAGCTTTGACTCTGCGTGCGTTAGGCTATTTTGAGTTGGTGCGCTGGTGGGGTGACGTGCCTTTCAAGGAACATGCAGCCAGCAGCGACTTGTCTAATATTTACATAGGAAAGAGTGACAGGGACACCATTTACAGCCACATTATCGCAGATTTGAAAGAAGCGGTTCAATATTTGCCTTGGCAGGGTGAAGGAACTTACAACGCAGAACGCGTCACCAGGGGATTTGCCTACGGGCTTTTGGCTAAGGTTGCGCTGTTTGCCGGTGGATGGTCTGTGAGAGATGGTAATACTTTTCCTGAACAGCAGTTGGAGCATCATCCAACTATTTCGGAAATGAATGGTTTCTTTGTAGGACGTCCTAAGAACTATCAGGACTTCTACCAAATAGCGCTTGATGCATGTGCCGACCTGCTTGCCGATGCGGATAATCCGCACCAGCTTGATCCCGATTTCGAAGAAGTCTGGGAAAAGGTGAACCACTTGGAGTTAAACCCCTATAACGAGAACCTCTTTGAAGTAGCTTTCGGGGAAGGACAAAGTGGTGATGTAGGTGCTACAATGGGGTATACGTTGGGAAACGGCGTGATAAATGCCAGTCGCGGTATGGGCGGCGCGGGTTATGCTTCTACCACCCTGTATTATTTTTATTCTTTCGACCCGGAAGACAAACGTCGAGATGTGACTTGTGTTTTCCCTAGCTATGAGATTGTGGATGGTGTGGCTAAGGAAACTATACGGTTGAATCCGTTGGGTGTGTCGTGTGGCAAGTGGCGTTGGTATTGGATGACGGACGACTACCTTCAACGTTTGGAACAGGCGACTTCACGCATCTCGACTGGCATAAACTGGATATTGATGCGCTATTCGGACATCTACCTGATGTTTGCCGAAGCTCAAAACGAACTTCACGGCCCGACGGAGGTAGAATCTCGTACAGGACTTTCTGCCGCAGATGCCCTTGAAGTGGTGCGTACCCGGGCTTTTGGAGCAGGTTCTTCCAAAGTGAAAGATTATGACCGTAGCAGTAAGGAGGCTTTCTTCAATGCCATCGTCAACGAGCGTGCTTGGGAGTTCGGTTGCGAGTGTATACGTAAGCAAGATTTGATTCGGTGGGGATTGATTGTCGATAAAGTTGAAGCCATGAAGGAAGCCTTGTGTCTGATGTACGACTATACTTTCCCCATTAAAGTGTTCGACAAGGAATTAGATCGAAACGATATTCCCACCCGTGTGTATTATAAGTATGAAGTCGACCGTCCAGATTATATCGACCTTTCTTCGCTTAACTTAAATCAAGACATGGGTATCTATGAGCCAAATGAGAACAAAGGAGAATACTATGTCAATTGGGTACCTATGCAGGTGGCTATTGATCAAAACGGACGTCGTCCGGATGAAGTCAACGACAGATATGCAGAGACCATCTGCCGGATATTGGTTATTGGCACCGGTTTGAATGCCTCTTATGACTATTCAGAGCTTTTCGGTAAACTTTATTGGGGGAGCGCGGCGCAAGCAGAGTTTGCCAAATATCCCGTAGGCAACAACACATGCAACTACCGTCATGTCTTTGCTATTGATTACGAAAGCGTCTTCGAGTCGCAAGGATGGCTTTCTAATTCCTATGGATTCAGAAACTAATAAAACAGACACAGATGAAAACGAAATATACAAAAGTTTGGAGTTTCCTTTGCGCAACCTTGATGGTTTGTTGTGCATGCCTATTCTCGTCTTGCGACGAGGATGTTAATGATTGGGGTGTGGATGCTTCTCATGACCGTCTTTTCGCTCCTTTGGTCTATGAGACCATGCAGGTTTCTTCCACCAGTGTACAGATGCATTATTCGCAAGTGGTGACAGCCACTCGCTATGTGTTCGAGTTTTATAAAGACAGTTTGGAGTTTTTGCCAGAGAACTTTTATCGGACTGACACCATTTATGCTGACACACTGACTGTGTACAAGGATGATGCTTCTCCGGCCAAGGTGGAATATGCTACATTGTTTGGAGAGCTGGCCGGATCTACGCAATATTGTGTTCGCATGAAAGGTTTGGATGAAAACGGTAAGGCTAGCGGATACCTGGGAGTGGCTTTTGAGACTCCACGCGAACAACTGTTTGAGAGTGCTACACCTACGACTGAATCTGTGACTTTTACGTGGACACCGACAGATCGTGTGACACACATGTTGCTGTTCGACTATGTGAATGTTGCAGAGGACCCTGGGGCGACGCCTCGTTGGGAATATGTGGTGAGGGATGAGCCTATAGAGCTGACGGCGGAAGACATTGCAGCAGGCTCGAAGACGATAAATGGGCTGGAGAGCGGCACGAATTACAAAGTACAGATTTGCTATAACGACGAAGTGCGCGGCGAATACACGTTCAAGACCTTAGGTTTGGGCGAGGGTATCGTTATTCGTGTACCTTGGGAGTCTGAGACTGCTGTTATCGATATGGATGCCCTGATGGAAGAATATGAAGTGCAAGGCGCGTCAAACCTCACGTTGGAGTTTGAACCGGGTAAGACCTATAATATTAATAAATGGACACTTCCATCGGTAGACAACTTGCTTGTCACGAGCATTACAACTGATCAAAGTAACCGTCCGATCATCAATTTACCGCAAATAAGTCTTTCTTCATCCATGTTGTCTATAGCTTTCCAATATGTCACTATTGATGCAAAAGATGATGATTCTGCTTATTTCTTCCAGCCAGGTTCATTGAATATTGGCTCTATCACTTTTGAGGGTTGTCTCATCCGCAACATCAAGCGGAGTCTCCTTCGTACCAGCGGTGGATTGAACACCACGAACATCACTGTTTGCAATTCTGTTTTACAGCGTATAGGTTGGAATGGTTATGGTCTTATCAACATATCGGGCACGAATACCATAGAGCGCATTGAAGTAACTAACTCAACTCTTATAGACATGGGTGACCAGTTGATGGATATTGATGGAGGAATCGGTGAAGTTATCTTCACAGACAACACCCTTTATCAACCTGTTGAGACTTCTAATGCGAATGGATTGGGCCGTGTGTTCCGTTTCGACAATTGGAATAAAATACCAGCTTCTCCGGGCCATGTTACAGTGAGCAACTGCATTTTTGCAGGTCCGAATGGAGAAGTTACATTGAATGCTGGAGGTGGCAATTACGACTATTTTGATTATTCGGATAACTGCTACCTGACTTCCGATGTTCCCACGGGTGGTTCGCGCTTTGAAGCAATCAATACATTAGAGCTAACTTCTGGCGACTTGTTTGTCGACCCGGAGAATGGTGACTTCCACTTCAATCCGGCCACCGAGATTCCTGCCGGAGTGAAAAGTGCAGGAGACCCGCGTTGGCAATGACCATAGACAAACATGTATAATCTTTGATTAAAATGAATAACAAAATGAAACACAATCATACTATGATTGCAACGGCACTGCTGGGCTTTGGCTTGGCGGTGGCCGGTTGCGACGAAACCAGCAATGATTTTAGCAAGGATTCAGAACCTTGGCGTGCCATTTCCGAAGATTTGATAGCTTTTCCTGGAGCGGAAGGGTGTGGATGTCATGCTACCGGAGGACGTGGCGGCGATGTGTATCATGTGACGACTTTAGATGATACGGGTGCAAGTGGCAGTTTACGTTATGCCGTCACGCAAACAGGTGCACGCACCATCGTCTTCGACGTAGCCGGGACGATAAACCTTACTACACCGCTCGACATCGCCAACGGCGATCTAACAATAGCCGGACAGTCTGCTCCGGGTGACGGCATTTGCATCGCCGGAGCCGAGGTGCGGGTGAATGCTTCCAACGTCATTATACGTTATCTCCGTTTTCGTCCGGGCAACGACGTGACCTATCTTGATCCCACTACGGGCGATCCTGTCATCTTTAACGGTCTGAGTGGTACGGGGCAGCAAAATATCATTATCGACCATTGTACCTTCAGTTGGGCAGCCGGGAAATGCCTGGCATTGTACAACAATCGCAATACGACTGTGCAGTGGTGCATGCTGTCGGAAGCTCTGCATGAAACAGTCGACAAAGACGATGTGCAACGCGGCGGAGCTTTCTGGGGTGGTACGGACGCTTCATTCCACCACAATCTCTTGGCTCACTGTATGGACTGTATGCCGCGGCTCGCTCCCGGTTCATGGACACAGAAGAACGAGCGGGTCGATGTTCGCAACAACGTGTTTTATAATTGGGGTGAGGATGGAGCTTGCGGTGGCGAAGGGATGAAGGCTAACATTGTGGGTAACTATTACAAGCCCGGTCCTGCTACGGCATTGGTGTCGTCGGCAGTGCGACACCGCATCTTTGCCGCTGATGTGCGAACAGAAGCAGATTGCCATAAAACAGATGAGGAAACCGGTGAAATCTTGTTGGATGAGCCGAATGAATGGTATCCGATGCAACATGTGTGGGGCAAGTTCTTTATCGACGGCAATGTGATGGAGGGCGATGAGGCTGTAACCGCCGACAACTGGACGGAAGGCGTATTGGCGCAAGTGGTGAACGGTCCGGAGGTGGACAATCTTTACACCGAGGGCACGCAGGATACCATCCGACTGGCAGAACCGCTTGACATGGAGTCATTGACAGTCGGGACAGCCGAAGAGGCTTACCGCTTGGTATTGGCTTATGCCGGCTGTGCCAAAAGACGTGATACGGTGGATGAACGCGTGCTCCAAGAAGTGCAGGACGGAACGGCTACTTACGGCACGTGTACGGGTTTCGTAGGTAAAGGATTCATCAATGACCCTGACGACGTGGGTGGTTATCCCACGTTGACTGCTACGGACGAAGAGCTGGCCGCTATCAAAGATTCCGACGGCGACGGCATGCCCGACGAGTGGGAGAAGGCTCACGGGCTAAACCCGAATGCTGACGCCGACGGCCGCATGGTGAAGTTGAGCGAAGAAGGCTATACGAATTTGGAAGTCTATCTCAACAGCTTGGTAGAAGACATCACTAACAACTCGTGAAATCAAATAATTAAAATGGAACGACTGATGAAAACACACATTTTGTTAATCTTTGGCTTGTTGGCTGCTTGCACGGGACACGTGCAGGCTCAGCCGGAGTATAAGCTATGGTACGACCGCCCGGCGGAGCAGTGGATTGAGGCGTTGCCACTGGGCAACGGACGGCTGGGAGCGATGGTTTATGGAGACCCGGCGCATGACGAATTGCAACTGAATGAAGAGACCGTGTGGGGCGGCTCGCCCTACAACAACACCAACCCGAAGGCGAAAGACGCGCTGCCGGAAATCCGACGGCTCATCTTCGAGGGGCGGAACTTGGAGGCGCAGCAACTCTGCGGCGAGGCCATCTGCTCCCCGCGGGCCAACGGCATGCCCTATCAGACCGTGGGCTCGCTGCATCTTGACTTTGAGGGTTTCCGCAGCTACGGAAACTATTACCGCGAGCTGGACCTTGACCGTGCTGTCGCCACTACGCGTTTCACGTCGGGCGGCGTGGACTATGTGCGCGAGACGTTTGCCTCTCTGATGGACGATGTGGTCATGATGCGCCTCACGGCCTCCCGCCCGGGAAGCATCTCCTTCAAGGCACGTTACACGACACCCATGCCCGGCGCACGCCGCAGCGCAACCTCCGACGGACTGTTGCTTCTTGAAGGAAAAGGGACTGACCACGAGGGCATCGAAGGAAAGGTGCGCTTTGCCACCTTGTTGCAATGCCAGCTTGACGGCGGGCGGCAGAAAATCGTAGGCGACACGGCACTGGTGGTAGAGGGTGCCAACAGTGTGTTGCTCTGCATCTCGACGGGAACGAACTTCAAGGACTATAAGGATGTGTCGGGCGATGCCATGGCTGTTGCCCGGAAACACTTGCAAGGACGCCCCTCGCTGGCAGCTTACGAGCAAGCCCGCGAAAGCCATACGGCTGCTTATCGGCAATATTTTCGCCGTGTGTCGCTCGACTTGGGACGCAATGCGCAGGCTGACAAGCCGACGGACGTGCGGGTGCGCGAGTTCAACACGTTCTTCGACCCACAACTCCCGGCCCTGCTTTTCCAATATGGACGCTATCTGCTCATCTGTTCGTCGCAACCGGGCGGACAGGCTGCCAACCTGCAAGGCATTTGGAACTATAAGAAAAATGCGCCATGGGATGGCAAATACACGACTGACATCAATGTGGAGATGAACTACTGGCCGGCAGAGGTTACGGCCTTGCCCGAGATGCACGAACCGTTTATCCGGATGGTGCGTGAGGTGGCCGAGACAGGCAGGCAGAGTGCGGAGATGTATGGTTGCCGCGGGTGGACGCTTCACCACAACACCGACATCTGGCGGTCGACGGGAGCGGTCGACGGCCCTTCTTACGGCATCTGGCCCACTTGCAACGCCTGGTTCTGCCAGCATCTGTGGGATCGTTACCTCTTCTCCGGCGACAAGGATTATCTGGCTTCGGTCTATTCCGTCATGAAGTCGGCCTGTGAGTTCTATCTCGACTTCCTCGTCGAGGAGCCGGAACACGGCTGGCTTGTCGTAGCTCCCTCTTATTCGCCGGAAAACTCTCCCAACGTGAATGGCAAGCGCACGTTCCGTGTGGTGGCCGGCTGCACGATGGACAATCAGATGGTGGGCGACCTGTTCCACAACACACTGGAAGCTGCCGCGCTCATGGGAGACGACAAGTCTTTCATCCGCGACCTGAAACGTGTCATCAAGAAGTTGCCGCCGATGCAGATAGGCCGCTGGGGACAGGTGCAGGAGTGGATGGCCGACTGGGACAACCCGCGCGACCGTCACCGCCACACGTCGCATCTTTGGGGCTTGTATCCGGGGCGGCAAATCACGTGGTCAAACTCTCCGGCCTTGATGGCGGCTGCCGAAAAGACGCTCAACGGACGTGGTGACCATTCCACCGGTTGGTCTATGGGCTGGAAGATAAATTTCTGGGCTCGTCTGCTTGACGGCGATCACACCTATAAACTCATCTCCGAACTTATCAACGTGGTTCTGGAGGAAAAGGGGCAGAACGGAGGCCTCTATCCGAATCTCTTCGATGCACATCCGCCTTTCCAGATTGACGGTAACTTTGCCGCCACTTCCGGCATTGCCGAGATGTTGCTTCAGAGTCACGACAATGCCGTCCACCTCCTTCCGGCCCTGCCTTCCGTTTGGGAAAAAGGGGAAGTCAAGGGACTGCGCAGCCGGGGCGGCTTCGTGCTCGAAGACATGAGCTGGGCTGACGGCCGGTTGCAGGAAGCCACCCTTCGCTCCACGATTGGCGGCGTGATGCGTGTGCGCAGTGCTGTTCCCCTCACGCTTGAAGGCGGAGAACTGCGTCCGGCCAAGGGAGAATGTCCCAACCCGTTGCTTCGCTCGCAGGCCATCAAGAAAGCACTTGTCAGCAAGGAAGCTCCGAAGGCCGGGATGCCTGCCAAGGTTTATTATGAATACGACATCCCGACCACAGCCGGCAGCACGTACGTGCTCCGTGCCCTCTGACCGGACGGGATGAAGGCCGGATAGGACGGTGGTTTGGAAGCGGCTTTGCATCAGCAGTGTGGCGGCTTGGTTGCTGCTGTAAAATGATTTCATGAAAGTGCAAAGCCGTTTCCTTGTTTCCGCCCTTTCCTGTCAGAGGAAAGGATTTGCAAACATAACACTCTCATTTTTAATGATAAATCATACGCATGAGCGGAAAGGAGTGAAGCCGGGAGCGGAAAGGAAGGTAGCCGACCACGGAAAGGAGGGTAGGCGGGAGCGGAGTTAAGGGGCGGTTTGAATGAA
>ERZ827088.275-NODE-275-length-79102-cov-12.403165_pt1 | contig 79102 bp, 75 predicted proteins | sample MGYA00519922_ERZ827088 | MGnify/ENA primary metagenome ERZ827088 (study PRJEB31778, sample SAMEA3449254) | human gut metagenome | biome: human gut; feature: human-associated habitat; material: faeces | place: United Kingdom | collected 2010/2012 ... | reverse complement strand
GGCAAATATAGACGCAGAAGCAGAAAAACGCAAAAACGAAGATGATAAATTGCAGGCTGACATCAATGCTAAAGAGGAACAGTCTAAGGACAGAGATTCTCAGCTTCAGGCAAATATAGACGCAGAAGCAGAAAAACGCAAAAACGAAGATGATAAATTGCAGGCTGACATCAATGCTAAAGAGGAACAGTCTAAGGACAGAGATGCACAACTCCAGCACAGTATTGACAATCACGAAGCAGCAATGGGCGTAAGCAATAAAACAGAATTGAAAGCTGCTTATGATGGTGCTACCTATATCGATAAAAACGATACAATGGTAGAAGCAGACCGCAAACTTGACGCTGCTATCAGCGATGTAAGCACTCGCGTTGACGGCATTGAAAACCGTGTGGATGGTTTGGAAGACCGCATTGATAAAGTAGGCGCAATGTCAGCTGCTATTGCAAACCTGCGTACCATGGGTTATGACCCTGCCGCACCGACCGAAGTAGCAGTAGGCGTAGGCCAGTACCGTGATGAAACCGGTATGGCACTCGGTCTGTTCCATTACCCGAACCGCGACTTCATGCTGAGCTTGTCCGTATCCACCAGCGGTGATGAATACATGGGCGGTATTGGCGCAACCTGGAAATTTGGCCGTAAATCTCCCGAAAAGGTAGCTGAAATTAAAAAAGCACAGGCAGAAGCTGACGCAAGACGTGCGGAAGAACAAAAACTTGCTAAAGCCGAAGAAATGAAAAAAGCTGCTAAAGAAGCAAAAGTACAGGCACAAATGGAACGCCATGCCAAAATGCTGGCTGAACAGGAAGCACAGGCAGAAGCCTGAAATATAAAAATTTAAGCAGCAACGAGTTTTGAAACAACGGAGGCAGGGGCAACCCTGCCTTTGTTGTTATAAGGATATTACAGGATAAAATTTTATGGGCAAACTTAAAGGACTAATGACAACCTGCCTTACAGCAGCGGCCTTGTGCATGCTGCCGCTGCCAACGCTGGCGCAGACCCTGCTTGAAGCAGGCAAAACGGATGTTGGGGTGCTGTATATAGACAGCGAGAGCGTAAGCACCGTAAAAAAAGACGGCAAATATTACCTTGCCTTTTTTGCCGAAGAAAAATATACAGATGAAGCTTTCCTTGCGGCATTAAGGCAGGGGGAAGATATGCAGAACGCGGCAAGCGGCATTAACCTGTATTTATTTAATACTTTCGGCAGTGAGTATACTATCGGCGCAAGCTATGTGGTGGATGCGGAAGGTAAAATTTGTGCAGACCTTGGTGCAAATACCATACCGCAGGATGCAAGGGGCAATAAAACTCTGCGCAATGCCTACACAATGGCGCTTAAAATATTACAGCGCAAAACCGCCGGGCAGTAAAAGGCAGGCAAACAGCATAAAGTAAAACACAATAAAAATAATGCGGCAAACAAAGCATTTACAGCAGGCAAAGGCTTGCTGCACAATAAAAAACATATCAATACATACGAGGTGATATGGTGGAAATAAAAGAAATACCATTTTACCAGACGATGCTGAAAAAAGCGGCAGGGGAAGATGAAATAGAATACTATAACATCAACCAGCGTGACGAAAATGGAGGCAGAACTCTGGAACTTAAAATAACGGACAGCGAAGGCAGACGCAAGGTAGTAGTGCTTGCAGACAGAGGCTTCTGCATAGAACCAAGAGAAGTAGAGTTAAAACCGTTTTGCGGCAGGGAAGAACGCAACAGGGAGATATGGCGTTTATATAATGAAGAACATTTAACGCAGGCCTTTCTGGCAAACCTGTTCAGCATAACGCAGCCTTCCGTATCGCTTATTATTAAGCAAATGAAAGAAAAATAATTTTTACCGGCACCTTAAAGTTTAAAATGGCTTTTAAGGTGCTTTTTTATTGATAGCAGAAAACGGAATTTTTTATTATTTTTGCGGAATGAACAAATATTTTACAAAAAAATAAATAATTATTATTGATTAAATGCGCGGAATGTGTTATACTTAAATCATCAAGAAAGTGTTTCCGAAAAAAGGAGGATTTTAATATGAAGAAAAAAGTTTACAAAGCATTTAACGAGCAGGTTCAGGCTGAATTATACTCTGCATATATGTATCTGGCAATGAGCCTTGATATGGAAGCCAAAAATTTTAAAGGCATGGCACACTGGCTGAAAGCACAGTATGAAGAAGAACGTGAGCATGCTTTTAAATTAATGGGCTTTATGCAGGATTGCGGCGAAAAACCGGAACTGCTTGCTATTGAAGCTCCGGCTGCCGATTACGGCACTCCGCTGGAACTGTTCAAAAAGTTCTGGAACATGAAAAATATGTTACTTCCCGCATTCACGATATGTATGAAGTAGCTTTGGCAGAAAAAGATTATGCTGCCCAGAGCCATTTGAAATGGTTCATTGACGAACAGGTTGAGGAAGAAGCCAGCGCTTCCGAAATTGTTGAAAAACTGCAAATGGTTGGCGATAATGTTGGCGGCCTGTTCATTATTGACGGCCAGCTCGGCGCAAGAAAATAATTAAATAATTTGTTGACAAGGCTGCATGGTTGTGTTATTATATTCGGGTAACAAAGTAGAAGCCGCTCGCTTCTCACCTTGCAGCTGTGCTCGACAGGGTTGGATATGTACTAACGCGGGTGGATTTGTTCTGCCCGCTTTTCTTTTTGACTGAAATATTTTGGAGGTGACTTGTCATAGCTAAGGAAAACTTGCGTATCAATGAAGAAATTCGGGCACGTGAAGTGCGCGTTATCGGCAGCGATGGCGAACAGCTTGGAATTATGTCCGGCCGCGAAGCCCAGCAGCTTGCTTATGAAAAACATCTCGACCTGGTGGAAATTGCACCTACTGCCAAACCGCCTGTGTGCCGGATTATGGATTACGGCAAGTATCGTTACGAGCAGCAGAAACGCGAAAAAGAGTCTCGTAAGAAACAGAAAACATTTGACATTAAAGAAGTTAAGCTGCGCCCCGGCATTGAAGAACATGACTTTAACGTTAAGTTTAAAAATGCCGTGCGTTTCTTAGAAGATGGCGACAAAGTAAAGGTTACCATTATGTTCCGCGGACGTGAGCTTTCGCATCCGGAACTGGGTGAAGTTCTTTTAAACAAAATGGCTGCCCAGCTTAAAGAGATGGCAGTTGTTGAAAGACAGCCCAAACTTGAAGGCAAAAACATGATTATGATAGTTGCGCCGAAACCGAGTAAATAAGGAGGATTTTTTAAATGAAGTTGAAAATGAAAACCCGCAGAGCTGCTGCAAAACGTTTCAAAAAAACCGCTTCCGGTGAATTTAAACGTGCCAAAGGTTATAAGAGCCATATTCTTGAGAAAAAAGCTCCTGCCCGCAAGAGAAATCTGCGCAAAGCTACTTTAGTGCATAAAACTGACCATGAACGCGTAGTTAAAATGCTGCCGTATGCATAATTAGTGGAGTTAAGGGAGGATATTACTAATGGCAAGAATTAAAGTTGGTGTAACTGCACACCGCCGTCATAAACATATTTTAAAACTGGCTAAAGGTTACCGCGGAGCTAAACATTTACAGTTCAAAAAAGCTAACGAAACTGTAATGAAAGCATTGAGCTATGCACGCCGCGACCGCCGTGCTAAAAAACGCGAGTTCCGCCGTTTGTGGATTGCCCGTATCAATGCTGCAACCCGTGCTAACGGCATGAGCTACAGCCGCTTTATCTGCGGCCTTACCAAAGCAGGCATTCAGCTTGACCGTAAGGTTTTGGCAGATATGGCAATTTTCGACGCAGCTGCATTTGCAAAACTGGTTGAAACCGCTAAAGCTGCTCTGTAATTTAAGCATTAAAGGACCAACGTTTTACCGCGTTGGTCTTTTTTATTTGTGTAAAAATTTGCAAAAATTTCATAATTTGGTATAATACGTGGTAACAGCCGTAATGGCTTTAATAATAAAAATTTTAGCAAAAAGTTTTTAAATGAGGTGAGTATACCTTGGGGCGTGAAAATAAGTTTTTGCGTTGGATTGGGCAGGCTTTTAACGGCAGCCAGATGGTGGCATTAAGCTTTATGCTGCTTATTTTGGCCGGCGCGTTTTTGTTTATGCTGCCAATTTCCACGCAGGACAGGCAGGGCCTTGCTTTTCTTGATGCGCTGTTTACGGCAACATCGGCTTCGTGCGTAACGGGGCTGACTGTTATCGATGTTGGCAACCAGCTTTCGTGGTTCGGCAAAATGGTGCTGATTGCGCTGATACAAATCGGCGGTCTTGGCATTATGACGATGACGACGCTGGTAATGGTTATTGCCGGGCGCAAGGTTAGCCTGCGTGAGCGTCTGTTTTTGCAGGAATCTATGAACCAGACGGAAATATCCGGCGTTGTACGCATTGCGCTGAACATTATTAAGTATACGCTTGTAATTGAGTTCTTTTTTGGCACAATTCTGGCGGCGCATTTTGCTTTTGTTAAGGATATGGGCTGGATTGGCGTTGTTTACGGCTACTGGCATTCCGTATCGGCCTTTTGTAATGCCGGTTTTGACCTGATGGGCGATTATAAGAGTCTTATTGATTATCACGGCGATATCGTTATTAATTTAAGCATTGCGCTTTTGATTACTCTCGGCGGCCTTGGTTTTATGGTGCTGGAAGATTTAAAGCGCGGCTGGAACTGGGAACGTTTTTCGCTGCATACCAAAATAGTGCTTTTAACAAGCGTTGGCTTAAACGTTGTGGGCACTTTGCTTTTATGGTGCTTTGAATCGAACAATCCGTATACTTTGGGCAATATGAGCATGTTCGATAGCTGGATGGCGGCGTTTTTCCAGGCGGTGTCATCCCGTACTGCCGGTTTTAATACCGTTGATTTAATGCATCTGCATGACAGCAGCTTGTTTGTGCTGATTATCTGGATGTTTATCGGTGCGGGCAGCGGTTCTACCGGCGGCGGCATTAAAACAACCACGTTTATTGTACTGATGGCGTCGTTATGGTATATGCTGAAAGGCCAGCGTGATGTGGTTATGTTTGGCAGGCGCATTGATGAAAAGATTGTCGACAAATCGTTTGTAATTACTGTACTGTGCCTTATCTGGGTGCTTTTTGCCACCATGATGCTTTTGGTAATAAATAACGGGCGTTATCCGTTTATAGATATTTTGTTTGAGGTTGTTTCCGGGTTCGGTACGGTAGGTTTGGGTATTGGCATTACGCCCGACTGGCAGCCGTTTGGCAAATGGATTTTAATTTTAACCATGTATATCGGCCGTATCGGTATTTTAACTTTTATTTTGAGTTTCTTAAGTTCCGGTACCAACAAAATAAGGTATCCGTCGGAACATATCAACATAGGTTAATGGGGTGTAAATAATGGCAAAAAACAATAAACAAAAACAGTTTGCGGTGCTTGGCCTGGGGCGCTTCGGCACCAGCGTGGCGCTTACGCTGCATGAGCTTGGCTACCAGGTTTTGGGCGTTGACAGTGATGAAGAAATTGTGCAGGATTTGTCGCACGAGCTGACGCATGTTGTAAGTGCGGATGCTTCTGACGAAAACACCCTGCGCAGCCTTGGCATTAATAACTACGAGGTTGTTATTGTAGGCATCGGCCCGCTTGAAGACAACCTTTTAACAACGCTGAACCTTAAGGAAATGGGCGTGCCGTTTGTTGCCGTTAAAGCAACCAGTGCCGTACACGGCAAAATGCTTGAAAAAATCGGCGCGGATAAAATTATTTACCCTGAACGCGACATGGGCAAGCGCGTTGCCCATAACCTTATTTCCAGCAGCATTGTTGACTACATTGAAATGAGCAACAACATCAGCCTTATGAGTACGAATATTCCACATTCGCTGGTTGGCAAAAACCTTATCGAATCCGATTTGCGCAAACGTTACAATGTTAACGTCGTTGCCATCAAGCACGAAGGCGTAACTTATATTAACCCGAAACCGACGCAGGTTTTGGAAGAAGGCGACGAGATGATTGTTATCGGCGAGCATCAGAACATTAAAGCCTTAGAGGAAATTGTTTAATGAAAGAGATTACAAGCCTTGGCAACGCCGTTGTTAAGGATGTGTGCAATTTAAAACAGAAAAAGTACCGCGAACGCAGCGGCAGTTTTGTTGTTGAAGGCCTGCGCGCCGTTGAAGAAGCTGTGCGTTATGCCGTTGTGCAGAAAGTTTTTGCCGTGCCGGATGCTGCAAATACCAGGCTTACGCAGCTTTTGGCTGATGCTGCCGCAAAAAATATTGAGCTTTACAGCGTAACGGAACAGGTTATGAAAAAAATGAGCGACACGGAAGCGCCGCAGGGTGTTTTGGCGGTGTGCAGCAAGCCGCAGGGTTTTATAGTGGCAGACGGTACTGTGCTTGTGCTTGACCGTGTGGCTGACCCCGGCAATGTAGGCACGTTAATCCGTACGGCGGAAGCGGCAGGCATTGCAGCCGTTGTTTTGCTGGCGGGCTGCGCCGATGCTTATGCGCCAAAAACAGTGCGCTCCACCATGGGCTCGCTTTTGCGCATGCCCGTTGTGTGCGATATGCCGGAAGCTGAATTTACCGGCTGGGCGCATAAAAACAATTACGAAATTATGGTTACCTGCCTTGATGGCGCACAAAACCTGTATGAGGCAGAGTTTGGCGCGCGCACGGCCATAGTTGTGGGCAGTGAGGCTTACGGCGCTTCGGAAAGCTTAAAGGCTGCCGCTGCCAAAAGGGTGTTTATACCGATGCAGGGCAGGGCGGAATCGCTTAATGCGGCAGTGGCAGGGGGCATAGTTATGTTTGAAGCCATGCGCCGCCGTCTTGCAACAAAATAAAGGCTGTGTTATAATAATACACGTCAATTTATAAAATTTATGCTATGAAAAAGAGAGTAGGCATAAACTGCGACGCAGAGAGCAGGGCCATGGCTGAAAGCCCCGTGATACAGGTTGTGCCGAAGTTCACTTTGGAGCATCCGTTTTGAAAATAAGTAGGAACGGCGTTTGCCGCGTTAAGGCGTTATGAGGTACAAAACAGGGTGGTACCGCGGAAGTTATGCAGCTTTCGCCCCTTTGAAGGGGCGGAGGCTTTTTTATTTTTACCGCCTGCCCCTGAATGCTGAATTTTGGGAGGTTAAGTATGAGAGAAGAACTGCAAGCACTTAAAGAGCAGGCGCTTAAAGAGCTGGAAACAGCTGCAAGCGTGGACGCGCTGAAAGATTTGCGCGTTAAGTATCTTGGCAAAAAAGGCCATATGACTGACATCCTGCGCGGCATGGGCAGCCTGCCGGCAGAAGAAAGACCGAAAATCGGCCAGATTGTAAACGAAGTAAAAAAGGTTTTGGAAGAAGCTATTGCCGCCAAAGCCGAAGTTTTGGAAGCTGAAGCCTTAAAACAGCGTCTTGCCAGCGAGAAGGTTGACATTACGCTGCCCGGCCGCAAACCACAGTGCGGGCATCTGCACCCCATTACGCTGACGATGCGCGAAATTAAAAAGATTTTTATGCGCATGGGCTTTGAAGTTCTGGAAGGGCCACAGATTGAAAGCGATTACTATAACTTTGAAGCATTGAACCTGCCGAAAGACCATCCGGCAAGGGATATGCAGGATACTTTTTATATTACCGAAGACATTTTGCTGCGCACGCAGACTTCGCCTATGCAGGCGCGCAAAATGCAGGCAAGCGTGCCGGATTCCCCAATCCGCATGATTTCGCCGGGCACCGTATACCGCAACGACTATGACGCAACCCATTCGCCTATGTTCCATCAGGTGGAAGGTTTGGTGCTGGGAAAGGATATCAGCCTTGCCGATTTAAAAGGCACACTGGAAACCTTCTGCAAGGAAATGTTCGGCAGCAGCGTAAGCATCCGCCTGCGCCCGAGTTATTTCCCGTTTACCGAACCGAGTGCGGAAGTTGATATTTCCTGCGTTATCTGCGGCGGCAAGGGCTGCCGTGTATGCAAAAACAGCGGCTGGCTGGAAATTTTAGGCAGCGGCATGGTACACCCCAACGTACTGCGCATGAGCGGCTACGACCCCGAAAAAACCAGCGGCTATGCCTTTGGCATGGGCGTAGAACGTATTGCCATGCTTAAATACGGCATTGACGATTTGCGTTTGTTCTTTGAAAATGATTTGCGGTTCATCCGCCAGTTTAAATAAGGAGGGGTACCATGTTAGCATCTGTTGATTGGCTTAAACAATATGTAGATATTGATGTCACTCCTGAGGAGCTGGCTGAAAAACTGACCCGCGTAGGGCTGGAGGTTGAAAGCGTAAACCATCTCGGTGAAGGGCTGGAAGGCGTTGTTACCGGCAAGGTAACGCATATCGAGCGCCATCCGAACTCTGACCATTTGTGGATTTGCAAGATGGATGTCGGCGGGCCGGAAATTCTGCAGATTTTAACCGGTGCGCAGAACGTTCACCAATATGATATGGTGCCGGTAGCAGTTATCGGCTCTCATCTGCCGAACGGCATGACGCTTAAAAAAGCAAAAATGCGCGGCCTTGATTCCTTTGGCATGCTGTGCAGCGCGGCTGAACTTGGCATTGACGCCAAACTTTTGCTGCCGGAACAGCGCGAAGGCATTTTCATTCTGCCGCCGGATACTCCGGTTGGCGTGGATATTAAAAAAGTGCTCGGCCTTGACGACGTTGTGCTTGATATTGACCTTACCGCCAACCGCGGCGACTGCACCAATATTATCGGCCTGGCGCGCGAAGCTGCTGCCGTGCTTGGCAAAGAACTGCGCATGCCGGATATGAGCGTTAAGGAAGCAGCCGGAGGCAATGCTGCCGATATGGCTGCCATTGAAGTTGACGCTAAAGATTTGTGCAGCCGTTTTGCAGTGCGCGTGCTGAAAAACATTAAAATCGGGCCCAGCCCGGAATGGATGCAGAAACACCTGCGTGCCTGCGGTATGCGCCCGATAAGCAACGTTGTTGACGTAACCAACTATGTAATGCTGGAACTTGGCCAGCCGATGCATGCTTATGATTATGACAAGGTAGGCGGGCATAAACTTATTGTGCGCCGCGCCGCAGACGGCGAAAAATTGGTAACATTGGACGGACAGGAACGCATTTTAACCCCGGACATGATTACCATTGCCGACCCTGACCATGCTGTTGGCCTTGGCGGCGTTATGGGCGGTTTGGAAACCGAAGTTACCGGCGAAACCGTTAACGTAATGCTGGAAGCAGCAACCTTTAACGGGCCCTCTATCCGCCGTACTTCCAAAGCATTAGGGCTGCGCAGTGAAGCCTCCGGCCGTTTTGAACGCGGCGTTGATACGGTGCTGAACCATAATGCTTTAAACCGCGCCGTACACCTGTTGGAACAAATTGGTGCCTGCGAAACTGTTTGCGGCATTGTTGAAGATTATCCGGAAGAAGTTAAACCTGCCGTTATCCGCGTAACGCCGCAGGCTATTAACAGCCGTATCGGCGTGGAAATTGCCGCTGAAGAAATGGTTGATATTCTTAAAAAATTACAGTTCGGCGTGGAATACGACGGCGGCGTATTAACCGTTACCGCTCCTTCCTGGCGTTATGACATCAGCTGCGACGCCGATATCAGCGAAGAAATTGCCAGAATGCATTCTTATGACAAGATTGAATCGCATAATCCGGATTTGCCGCTGGTACAGGGCCGTCAGGCTGTAATTGACGATGTATGCGAAGAAATTGAGGATTATCTTGTTGCTGCCGGTTTGAACGAAGTTATGACTTACAGCTTCATTAACCCCAATTCTTTTGATAAAATTCTGTTAGACGAAGCAGACAGCCGCCGCGGCGCCATTGAACTGATGAACCCGCTGAGTGACGAATTTAAGGTAATGCGCACCAGCATGCTGCCGGGTATGCTTAATACGGCGGCTTATAACCAGGCCCGCCAGGCAGAATCCGTTAAGATTTTTGAAATCGGCAAGGTATTTTTGCCCAAGGCTCTGCCGCTTAAAGAACTGCCGGAAGAAAAACCTGTTTTATGTGCCGTACTTGCCGGAAGACGCAGCAGCATTAACTGGACTGAAACCAAAGACGAAGTTGATTTTTACGATATGAAGGGCGCTGTGGAAGGCCTTTTGGAAAATTTGCAGATTGCAGGCGCAAAATATGTGCCGGTGGCTCAGCCTTACCTGCACCCAGGCAAGAGCTGTGCCGTTGAATACGAAGGCAGGGTAATTGGCTGGTTTGGCGAACTGCACCCAACCGTTGCCGGAAACTACGGCCTTAACGGCAGCGTATGCGTGCTGGAACTGGATGTTGAACCGCTTGTTGCAAGTGCATCCCATGTGCCGCAGTTTGTACATCTGCCTAAATATCCTGCAACCTCGCGCGATATTGCGGTTGTTGTACCGCTGGAGGTTGCCATGGAAGAACTGGAGGCAGTTATCCGTGCTAACGCAGGCAGCCTGCTGAAACAGGTAAAAGTATTTGATGTTTACACGGGCAAACAGGTGGAAGCAGGTTATAAATCCATGGCGTTTAACTTAACCTTCCAGGCAGACGACCGTACTTTAACGGATGAAGAAATTGATGCCGTTATTAAAAATGTTGTGGAAAAAGTTGGCGAAGCCTACAAAGCTAAATTAAGAGATTAATTTTAATATTTATGGCAAAGTGCCGCCGGGTTTATTCCGGCGGTTTTTGCTGTTTAAAGGCAAATTTTTAAAGCAGGCGCTTTAAAAGTTGCCGCGGCGGCGATAAAAGTTTATAATTAATTTAAAAGAACACGGAAAGAAGGTGCGTTTATGAAACTTTATGTATGGCGCCATAACAAAACCTACCATAGCCACAGCATGATACAGGAACCCTGCGTTAACACGGAATTTTACCTTGATGCCATTGCCATTGTGGCGGCAGAAAGCCTTGAAGAAGCGCTTAAACTGTTGGAGGAGCAGCATAAAGGCTGGCGCACGGAGGATTTGCGTGAACTTGAACCTATTGTTTACAGTCTTGATGAAGGTAAAGTTATTTTTACCGAACTGAGAGGCTCAATCGCCTAAAAGGAGTGGAAAAATGCCGGCAGAAATTGAAATAAAACTTAATATTGGGGCGGAGGCTTTGCAAAAACTGCTTGCTTCTCCGCTTGTAGCGGATAAAATTATCGGCGGCAGCGAAGCCGTACACCACCTTGAAACTTCGTATTATGATACGCCGTCTTTTAAACTGATGCACAGCGGCATTGCTTACCGCGTGCGCAAAAACGGCACTAAATACGAAGCCACCATTAAAACGGAAAAAGAAGCTCACGGCGGATTTTCCAGCCGCAACGAATATAATGTTGATTTGCCTGACGGCAAGCCTGTTTTGCAAGGGTTTAAAGAAGAAGGCTTTGATACGGATTTGGAAAAACTTATTGCCGGTGAGCCGCTTGTAAAACTGTTTACCGTTGATGTTGAACGCAGGCTGTGCCTGCTTAAAATAAGCGCGGCTACAACGGTGGAGCTGGCGGTTGACCGCGGCAAAATTATTTCCGGCATAACCGGAAATGAATGTGCTGTTAACGAAACGGAACTGGAAATTAAAAGCGGCACCAAAGAAGACCTGCTTGCCTATGCAGGGCAGATTGCAAACCTGGTGCCTGTAACACCGGAAAACCGCAGCAAATATGAGCGCGGCATGAAGCTGTGCGGCATAAATTTAACAAAGCCCGCAAAATAAAAAGACGGTATTGCCTTTTTTACGGCAATACCGTTTTTTGCGTATATAGTGTTAAATTTTAAAATAAGCTTTCCATAAACGGCAGCAGAATAGGAGCCAAAATGGAAGTTGCTATGCCGGTAAGCCCTATGGAAGCGCCGCCGATTGCCAGCTGCAAGGCATTTTTGCCGGCGCAGACGCTGGTACCGAGCCCGTGGCTGGAAGCGCCTATGGAAAGGCCGATGGCAATGTTGTTTTTAATTTTTAAAGCTTCTAAAATTTTGTGGTTAAAGGTTGCTCCAAGCATGCCTGTAAAAATTACACAGGCAGCCGTAAGCGCCGGAATACCGCCGATAGCGGAAGAAATATCCATGGCAATAGGCGTTGTTACGGATTTGGGAATCATGGAAAGCAGCACCTGGCTGCTTGCGCCGAACATTTTACCGCAAATGAAGATGCTGACTATGCCTGTAACAGTAGCAACAAGAATGCCGCTTATAATTACCGGCAGGTTTTCTTTTATAATGCGCCTGTTGTTATACAGCGGCAGGGCCAGTGCCACGGTGGCAGGGCCAAGCAGAAAGTTGATAAAGCCTGCGCCTGTTTCGTAGTCCTCGTAAGTAATATACGGCTCCTGAAAATAAATAAAGGCAATTATCATCGGGCACGCCAACACAAACGGTGGAATAATGCTCAGTTCAAACTTATCTACAATAATTTCGCATATTACATAAACAACTATGGTAAGAGCAATGCCAAACAGCGGCGATTGGATGAAAGCTTCTGGTAAAAAAGTCATTTTCCGGCACCGCCTTTACTTTTAAGCATAAAGTTTAAAAACACAGCCGTTACAATCAGTATCATAAAACTGCTTATGATAACGGTAGCCACAATGGCGGTGCTTTCTGCAAGGATAACGTCCAGATACAGCAAAATGCTTACGCCTGCCGGTAAAAAGAGCATGCCCATTTTTTCTATTAAAATATCGCAGACATCTTCAATGGTACGCACCCTTATAACGCCGCTGAGCAAAAGTACCAGCAGCAGAATCATTGCCAGCAGCGCAGGCGGAAATTTAATGCCGCATAAATTAAGCACAACCGTGCTGACGCCTTGCAAAAAAAGCAGTACAGCAGTTCCTTTCAAAATTGATGATGGTGTCATAATTTTCTTTCCCCTCTCAAAAAATAAAGTAATGTGTATATTTTGCTTCCGCAGCGTCAATTTGTCAAGTTAAAATAACGAAAAAATTTATCAAAAAAACATACAAAAAATATTTGACTTTTTGACTTTTATTGCTATAATATAAAACAGGAGCAGAAAAATGCCCCTGTTAATAAATATGCTGTTAACGCACAGCAAGGTAAATTATTAAAAGTAAAATAATTGCCAAAAGCGTAACGGCACTCATGCCGATATATTCAAAACGGTACATGGATACTTCTTCGTTAAGAAGATTGTAGCTGCGCTGAATGACAAGCATTTTGTTTTCAATGTTGTCCTTCCAAACCGAAGCACGCAGAAGGTCGAGATAGCGCGTGTAAATGCGCGCGTAGAAAATATCTTCCGTAACCTGCAAAGCATTGTTGATATTGCTTGTCAGCGTGCTTACATCAGCCATTAGTTCCATCAGCCTGCCGCGTATTTTGCGGTAGCTTGTCTGGCGGCTGCCGGTGCTGCCCTTTTCGGCGGCTTCCAGCTCGTCGTAAGTGCGGTCAATGGCTTCGTTAAGCGCATTGTCGTAGTAGCGCAGTTCCAGAAACTGGGCGTTGGCAAATTCCAGAAGGTCGGGCACGTCAAGGCTGCCGCTGGGGTCATACACAACGGCGGAATCCCACGCAAGGTAGCATACGTCATCGGCGTAGGTAAACCTGTTGGCCAGTGTTTCGGCGCGGGTTTCCGGGCTTACAGGCGTGCGGTCTTTCAAAAGCAGCGGCACAATATCCCAGTTTTCGGGCACTTTGTCCTGAAAATAATAAACAACAAAATCTTCGTCAAAGTCGGAAACACGCTCATTGCTGCACGCCGGGCGGATGGTTTCCAAAACGGCGTCAAGGTAAGAACGGATTTCGTCTTCCGGCATGTTTTCGCTGACGATGGACATATCCATGTATTCATCAAATGTTACATCATCTTCAAAATGAATACGCAGAATAAGGCTGATAACGCCTAAATCGAAAATGCGGGCTTTAACTTCGGTAAGGTAAGTACCGTTGCCCAGCTTCATATCATGGGAACCAAGCTCAACAAGAACCGGCGGGTCCTTAAAAGTAATAGACTTGGTAGATATACGGTCCAGGCGGAGCCTGGAAGCGATTTTGTTGCGGCTGGTCCAAAGGGCCTGCACCAAATCAAGGTCAATTTCGTCGGCAACGTCAAAAAGACGGTATACAATCATGGATGTATTCATAAAATATCCTCCGTGAAAAAAGCATTTACTTGCATATTCGCCGCCGGAAGCGGTTTCCCTGCGTATTTCACATAAAAATTTATGTAAAATATTTTACTGTTTATACAGTTTGAAGGAGGTTAGCGCTATGAATGAACGCTACAGTGAAGAAGTAAAAAGCATATTGGAAGCTGCTCAGCAGCAGGCTGTTATAAATTATAACCAGGAACTGACCTGCGCCCATCTGTTAGTTGCGCTGGCCGGAAGTGAAGGGTTTTTCCCGTTCCTGCTTAAAAATGCCGGCGCTGATGCAGGTACCTTTACTGCGGAGGCCAAACGCCTTGTGCAGAAAATACCTTCCGTAAAAGGGCAGGACAGAGGGCTTATGATGAGTACCGGCGCAGCCCGCGTGCTGGCTATTGCAGCGCAGAACGCAGGGCAGGGCGAAGTTAACATCTGCCATTTGGTTGGTGCCCTTGCCAGTGACGGCGACAGTGACGTTACCGCGCTCTTGAAAAAATACGGCATTACCAAAAACAAGGCCGAAGGGCTGTATATGGCTTATACCAACAGCGCTGAAGGCGACGAAAAGAAACAGACGCTTGAAAAATACGGACAGGATTTAACCGCCAAAGCCAAAGAAGGCAAGCTTGACCCTGTTATCGGCAGGGATGAAGAAATCCGCCGCGTGGTTGAAATTCTTTCGCGCCGCAAAAAGAACAACCCTGTTTTGATTGGTGAGCCGGGCGTTGGTAAAACTGCTATTGTAGAAGGGCTTGCCCGCCGCATTGTGGCAGGCGATGTTCCGGAAAGCCTTAAAAATAAAACTCTGTACGCGCTTGACCTGGCAGCTCTTGTTGCCGGTGCCAAATACCGCGGCGAGTTTGAAGAACGCCTTAAAAAAGTTTTAAAACTGGTATCCGAATCCGGCGGGCAGATTATTATGTTTATTGATGAACTGCACACCGTTGTTGGTGCCGGTGCTGCAGAAGGCGCCATGGATGCAGGCAATATTTTAAAACCGATGCTTGCCCGCGGCGAACTGCGCTGCATTGGTGCAACCACGCTGAACGAATACCGCAAATATATCGAAAAAGACAGCGCTCTGGAACGCCGCTTCCAGCCCGTTATGGTTAAAGAGCCGGATGTTGAGGATACTATCTCCATTCTGCGCGGCTTAAAAGAACGCTACGAAGTGCACCACGGCGTGCGCATTAAAGACGCCGCCCTTGTTGCAGCGGCTGTATTAAGCAACCGTTATATTAATGACCGCTTTTTGCCGGATAAGGCAATAGACCTTGTGGACGAAGCCGCAGCGCGCCTGCGTACCGAAATCGACAGCCTGCCTGCCGAACTTGACGAGAGCAAGCGCCGCATTTTGCAGCTGGAAATTGAAGCACAGGCTTTAAAGAAAGAAGACGACGAGCAGAGCAAAGACCGCCTTGCCAAAATTGAAGAAGAACTGGCAGAGCTCAAAAAGTCCAACGACGAACTTGTTAAACGCTGGGAAGCACAAAAAGCTGCCATCAGCCGTGTGCGCGAAGTTAAAAAGGAAATTGACGCCGTTAAACACGACATGGAAACGGCAGAACGCAGCTACGATTTGAACAAACTGGCAGAACTTAAATACGGCCGCCTGCCGGAGCTGCAAAAAGAACTGGCGCGCCTTGCCAAAGGTGATGCCGAAGACAAAGACGGCGTACTTTTAAAAGAAGAAGTTGACGAAGAAGACATTGCCAAAGTTGTAAGCACCTGGACGGGTATCCCGGTTGCACGCTTAAACGGCGGCGAACGCGAAAAACTCATTCATCTGGAAGAACGCCTGCACCAGCGTGTAGTAGGGCAGGACGAAGCTGTTAAAGCCGTCAGCGAAGCTGTTATCCGCGCGCGCGCAGGCATTAAAGACCCCAACCGCCCGATTGGCTCGTTCATCTTTCTTGGGCCTACCGGCGTAGGCAAAACAGAACTTGCCAAAGCACTGGCAGAAATTTTGTTTGACGATGAACGCAACATGATTCGTATTGATATGAGCGAATACATGGAGAAACATACCGTTTCGCGCTTAATCGGTGCGCCTCCGGGCTATGTTGGCTATGATGAAGGCGGCCAGCTTACAGAAGCAGTGCGCCGCCGTCCGTACAGCGTAATTTTGCTGGACGAAATTGAAAAAGCCCATGCCGATGTATTTAACGTACTTTTGCAGGTGCTTGACGACGGCCGCCTGACTGACGGGCAGGGACGCATTGTAGATTTTAAAAACACTCTGATTATTATGACCAGCAACCTCGGTTCTGCCGAAATTATGCAGAAAAAAGGCGAAGTAACGCGCGAAGAAGTACAGAGCATGCTGATGCGTTTCTTCCGCCCGGAATTTTTGAACCGTGTTGACGATATTGTAGTATTTAAGGCTTTGCAGGCTGAACAGATTAAGGATATTGTTAAACTCATCCTTAAAGAGCTCAGCGACAGGCTGCAAAAACAGCTTGATATGACGCTTACCGCCAGCGACGAAGCAGTGGCATACCTTGCCAGCGCAGGCTTTGACCCTGCCTTTGGTGCACGCCCGCTGAAACGCCTTATTGTACATACCGTTGAAAACATTCTCGGCAAGAAAATTGTTGCCGGTGAAATCGGCAGCGGCACGAAAGTAAAAGTTGTGCTTAAAGACGGCAATATCGAAGTTGAGCAGGAGTAATCAATTATAAAAAATAAATAACAGCAAAAAGTCCTGTTTTAGTGATGTATTCATTAAAACAGGACATTTTTTATAAGGATATGATGATATAATATAAGTATAGGATTTGTAAACGGAAGGAGCGGAAGTATATGGGCAAAAAAGTTTTAATTATCGGCGGTGTGGCGGCAGGAATGAAAACTGCATCGCGCCTGCGCCGCAGGGATAAAGATGCGGAAATTACGGTTATTGAACGCGGAGAACTTGTAAGTTACGGTGCGTGTGGTTTTCCTTATTATATTGGTGACGAAGTTAAAGATTTTAATGAATTTACGCATACGCCGCAGGGCATTGCGCGCGATGTAGATTACTTTAAAAAGGTTAAGGGCATTGATGTTTTAATAGGGCACGAGGCGCAGAAGATTAACCGCGCGGCAAAAACAGTTACTGTGCTGAACAGGAAAAACAGCGAAGTTACAGAAATGCCTTACGATGTGCTGGTGCTTGGCACGGGTGCAACGCCGGTACGTTTGCCTGTGCCGGGTGCTGATTTGGAAGGCATCCATAATTTCTGGTTCCCGTGGGAAGTTTTAAAAGTTAAAGAAGAAATTGCCGCCCATAATGTTACGGATGTTGTTATAGTAGGCGCGGGCTTTATCGGCATGGAACTGGCGGAGGAGTTTAACAAAATAGGCGTTAAGGTAAGCGTTGTGGAAATGCAGAACCGCATTCTGCCGCAGATGCTTGATTTGGAAATGGCAGAGCTTGCCGCAAAACCTGTTGCCGCTGCCGGTATAAATTTATATCTTGAAGAAAAAACAGTTGCTTTTGAAGGCGAGGGGCGTGTTGCCGCCGTTAAAACGGACAAGCGCACAATTCCGGCGCAGATGGTAATTGTAGCTGTTGGCGTACGCCCGAATGTTGAACTGGCGCGCGAAGCTGGGCTTGCCATTGGCCCGAGCGGTGCTATTGCCGTTAACGAATATATGCAGACGAGCGACCCCTGCATTTATGCGGGCGGCGACTGTGCGGAAAATACTCACCGCGTAAGCGGGGCTAAAATTTTTGCGCCGATGGGCAGCACTGCCAACAAGCACGGACGCATTATTGCAGATAATATTTGCGGCGATATGGTAAAATACCCAGGCGTTTTGGGCACTGGGCTGTGCCGTATGCCGGGAGTGGAAGCCGGCAGTACGGGACTTAATGAAAAAACTGCCGCAGAGGCAGGAATTGATTTTGAATCCGTAATCGTTCCCGGCAATGACAGGCTTGCTTATATGCCGGGTGCAGGGCGTTTGGTGCTTAAGCTGTTTGCCGACAGGAAAACTCATAAGGTTATCGGCGTGCAGGCGGTAGGGCAAAGTGTTGATAAGCGCATCGACACGCTTGTTGCCGCTATCAGCATGGGCGCAGCGCTTGAAGATTTGAGCGAGTTTGACATTGGTTATGCGCCGCCGTTTAACGGCCCGATTGACAACATTGCCACGGCTGCCAACGTGCTGCTGAATAAAATTGAAGGCAGGCTGCGCAGCATTAACCCGAAGGAATTTAAAGAACTGCGCAAAAACGAAGCTTATACCTTGGTTGATGTGCGTACGCCCGGCGAATTTAAAAACTGCCATATAGCAGGCTGCTGCAATATTGTAAACCTGCCTTTGGATGAAGTGCGCAGCGAATGCTGCAAGGTTTTGCCCAATAAGGACGCACGGCTTGTATGCAGCTGCCAGATTGACCTGCGCGGCTACGAAGCCGAAACCATGCTGCGCGCCCAGGGCTATAAAAACGTTCAGAGCCTTGAAGGAAGCATGAGTGCCTGGCCCTACGAAACCGAAAAAAGCAAATAACAGCAAAAATGTGTAAATTTATTGACACAAAGGGCACAGATTGGTAAAATAAATTAATAATATTCTTTACGTAACGATGCCCGGAGAAATTGTAGTTGGTTGAACAGCACAATGAAACTTTTATGCCGGGCTTTATTTTTTATTGAAAGGCAGTGGGATAATGAAAGTTGCAATTATTATGGGCAGCAATTCTGACTGGCCGGTGCTTGAACCGGCAGAAAAAACTTTAAAAAGTTTTGGCGTTGAAGTGGAAGTTGTAGTTGCTTCTGCACACCGCACTCCCGAAATGGTTCATGAGTTTGCGGCAGGCGCGCGTGAACGCGGCGTTGAGGTAATTATTGCCGCAGCAGGCGCTGCAGCGCATCTTGGCGGTGTTATTGCAGCATTTACAACACTGCCGGTAATTGGCATACCCATTAATGCCACTCCCTTAAACGGTATGGATTCGTTACTGAGCTTTGTACAGATGCCTTCCGGTATTCCGGTTGCAACCATGGCAATTAACGGTGCCAAAAACGCAGCGCTGTTTGCCGTACAGATTCTGGCAACCAAATATCCGGAACTTGTTGAAAAGCTGGCCGAAGACCGTGAAAAGATGAAAGCAGAAGTAAAGGCCAAAGGTGAAAAACTGGCTGCACTGCGTGCATCCGAACAGTAATTGCGGCGGCAGAAAAGGAGCAGAGAATGTCTGGCATTGATTTTCAGGATGATAAAATGCATGAGGAGTGCGGCGTATTCGGCATTTATTCCCATAATGACGATGTGGCGCTGAATACTTATTGGGGCTTGTATGCTTTGCAGCACCGCGGACAGGAAAGCTGCGGCATTGTAGCTACCGACGGCACTCATATGGAAGGCAAAAAAGGCATGGGCCTTGTGGCCGATGTTTTTAAAGGCGGCGTTGACGGGCTGGAAGGGCATATTGCCATCGGGCATGTGCGTTATTCCACCACCGGTTCCAGCATGGAATACAACATTCAGCCGCTGCGTGTTTATTTTGACGGCGGCAACCTTGCGCTGGCGCATAACGGCAACCTTACCAACGCGGCGGAACTGCGCAAACGCCTGGCTCTGGAAGGCACGGTTTTCCAGACAACGGTTGATACGGAAGTTGTTGTAAGCCTTATTGCCCGCAGCCGTAAAAAAACTATTGAAGAACGTGTTGCCGAAGCGGCAAACACCATTAAAGGCGCTTTCGGCATTTTGGTTATGACCGACAACAAACTTATTGCCGTGCGTGACCAGTACGGCTTCCGCCCGCTGGCGATTGGCAAAATGGATGGCGGATGGGTTGTGGCTTCCGAATCCTGTGCGTTTGACCTTGTTGGCGCCGAATTTGTACGCGACGTTGAACCGGGCGAAATGCTGGTATTTGAAAATGACCACGATGAGCCGAAAAGCAGCCGCTGGGCAGAAAACATGCCTGCCAAACGTGCGCACTGTGTATTTGAATATGTTTATTTTGCGCGTACCGACAGCGTTATCGACAAACAGTCCGTTTACCAGGCGCGCATCAATATGGGCAGGGAACTTGCCAAAGAAACAAAAGATATCAAGGCTGATATTGTAATTTCCGTTCCGGATTCCGGCACGGCAGCAGCAGTAGGGTACAGCCTGGAATCCGGCGTGCCGTTTATGGAAGGTTTAACCAAAAACCGCTATGTAGGCAGGACGTTTATTCAGCCTACGCAAAAACAGCGCCTGAACGCCGTAAGGCTTAAGCTTAACCCGGTAGAAAGCGTTATTAAGGGCAAATCCGTTGTTGTAGTTGACGACAGCATTGTGCGCGGCACAACCAGCGGCAAAATAGTAAAACTGTTAAAAGATGCCGGTGCGCGTGAGGTGCATATGTGCATCAGCTCCCCGCCGGTAACCGACCCGTGCTATTACGGCATTGATACCAGCGTGCGCAAGGAACTGATTGCTTCTACCCATACGGAAGAAGAAATCCGTCAGTATATCGGCGCAGATTCGCTGCATTACATTTCTCTGGAAGGCCTGAAGCGTTCTTTGGACTGCATGGACCCAGAAGGAATGTGCTATGCCTGCTTTAATGCTCAATACCCGGATAATGCGGAAGAAACCCTGAGGCAGGGTTCTAAATATATTTTTGAAAACGAAGGCTGATACAGGAGGACGATGATGAGCGAAGAAACCAAAAAACAACTTACTTATGCAGACGCCGGTGTAAATATTGATGCCGGCAATGAAGCCGTTGAACTGATGAAAGCAAGTGTACAGGCTACTTACCGTCCCGAAGTTATCGGCGATATCGGCGGTTTCGGCGGTTTGTTTGCCTTAAACAGCGGCAAATACAAAGAACCGGTTCTGGTTAGCGGCACCGACGGTGTAGGCACCAAGCTGAAACTGGCTTTTATGGCTGACAAACATGATACCATCGGCCAGGACGCCGTTGCCATGTGCGTAAACGATATTCTCGTGCAGGGCGCTGAACCGCTGTTCTTCCTCGATTATATCGCCATTGAAACTCTGGAAGCCAAAAAGGTTGCCCAGATTGTTAAGGGCGTTGCCAATGCCTGCAAAGAATCCGGCTGCGCGCTGATTGGCGGCGAAACTGCCGAAATGAGCGATTTGTACGGCAAGGACGAATACGATATTGCAGGCTTCTGCGTAGGCGTGGTAGAAAAAAGCAAAATGATTACCGGCGAAAAAGTTAAACCGGGCGACGTGCTTCTGGGCCTGCCTTCTGCCGGTGTACATTCCAACGGCTTTACGCTGGTGCGCAAAATCTGCTTTGACGTAATGGGCTTTACCATGGATACCCCGGTTGAAGAATTCGGCACTACTTTGGGCGAAGAACTTCTGAAACCGACCCGCCTTTATCCGCGCGTATGCCTGCCGCTGATTGAAAAATTCAACCTGCACGGCATGGTACATATTACCGGCGGCGGTTTTTATGACAATATTCCGCGCATTTTGCCGGAAAACTGCGACGCAGATGTTAACGCAGGCGCGTGGGAAGTTCCTGTTGTATTTAAAAAATTACAGGAATGGGGCAATGTTGACTGGCATGAAATGTACCGCACCTTTAACATGGGCGTAGGCATGGTGCTGGTAGTTGCTCCGGAAGAAGCTGACGCTGTACGCGAACACCTGAAAAATGCCGGTGAAACCTTCTACGAACTCGGTACTATTATAGAAGGCAGCGGCAAGGCTGTGCTGAAAGGCGGCGTTTTTGGTGAGTAAGCGCAAAATCGGCGTGCTTGTCAGCGGCAGGGGCAGCAATTTGCAGGCCCTGATGGATGAGATTGCCGCAGGTACGCTTAATGTTGAAATTACAGTCGTTATCAGCGACAAAAAGGACGCCTTTGCTTTGGAACGTGCAGAAAAAGCGGGTATTAAGGCTGTTGCCATCGACCGTAAAGAATGTGCTTCCAAAGAAGAATTTGAAAATAAAATTACCGGCGTGCTGGAAGCAGCCGGCGCGGAACTTGTTGTGCTGGCAGGCTTTATGCGTATTTTAAGCCCGGATTTTGTAGGGCACTGGCACCATAAAATCGTTAATATCCACCCGGCGCTTCTGCCGAGTTTTCCCGGACTTGACGGGCAGGGCCAGGCGCTTAATTACGGCGTTAAAATTGCCGGCTGCACCGTACATTTTGTAGATGAAGGCACCGACAGCGGCCCGATTATTCTGCAAAAGGCAGTGCCCGTGCTTGACGATGACACGCATGACACGCTGGCAGACAGAATTTTGGAACAGGAACACAAAGCATTGCCCGAAGCCGTAAGGCTGTGGAGTGAGGGCAGGTTGCAAATAGAAGGAAGGCACGTAAAAGTGCTTCCGGTAGTGGGGTGAATGAAAATGAGAATAAAAAGAGCTCTTTTAAGCGTATCCGACAAAACCGGCATTGTTAAACTGGCGCAGTTTCTGCATGATATCGGCGTGGAAATTATTTCTACCGGCGGTACCATGAAGGCTTTGCAGGATGCAGGCATTCCTGTAACTTATGTTAGTGACGTAACCGGTTTTCCGGAAATTATGGACGGCAGGGTAAAAACCCTGAACCCGAAGATTCATGGCGGCATTCTTGCTGTACGCAGCAACCCGGAACATGTAAAAGCCATGGAAGAACACGGCATTAAACCGATTGACCTTGTTGTTGTAAACCTCTACCCGTTCAGGGAAACCATTGCCAAACCCGGCGTAACCGAAGCCGAAGCTATTGAAAACATTGATATCGGCGGCCCGGCAATGGTAAGGGCGGCAGCCAAAAACTTCCGTGACGTTATTATTATTACCAACCCGGCACGTTACAGCAGCCTTATTGCCATGCTGCAGCAGCATGGCGATGCCGATATGAAAACACGTAAAACTCTGGCCAAAGAAGCATTTACACATACTTCCGAATATGATGCGGCTATCAGCGCATATTTGACCAAACAGCTTGCCGAAGGCAAATAAGGAGAAGCATCATGCAGATATTACTTATTGGCAGCGGCGGGCGTGAACATGCACTGGCATGGAAACTTGCGCAGAGCGGGCAGGTTGAAAAGATTTTTGCAGCGCCCGGCAACCCCGGCATTGCCGCTGTAAAAAAATGCGAATGTGTTGAACTTAACTTAAATGACCTTGACAGTGTTGCAGATTTTGCCGAAGAACATGGCATTGATTTAACTGTTGTAGGCCCTGAGGCAACTCTGGTTGCCGGTATTGCCGATGTTTTTGCTGCAAGAGGGCTTGCTGTGTTCGGCCCTTCCAAAGCGGCGGCAGAACTTGAAGGCAGCAAGGCATTTGCCAAAAATTTAATGGCCAAGTACAATATCCCGACAGCTTTCTTTAAAGTTTGCGAAGATTTGGAAACTGCCAAAGCCTATGTTAAGGAAAAAGGCGCACCGATTGTTATTAAGGCGGACGGGCTTGCTGCGGGCAAAGGCGTGGTAGTTGCCATGACCGAAGTTGAAGCATACGAAGCTATTGACGAAATGATGGGCGAGCAGCATAAATTCGGCGGCGCGGGCGCACGCGTTGTCATCGAAGAATTTATGCAGGGCGAAGAAGCATCGCTTCTGGCATTTACCGACGGTGAGCACATTGTGCCGATGATTGCTTCCCAGGATCACAAACGCGCTTTTGACGGCGATAAAGGCCCCAACACCGGCGGCATGGGCACTTATGCACCGGCTCCGGTTTTAACCGATATTCTGCGCCTGCGCGCTGTTGAAAAGATTTTAAAACCTGTTGTTGCAGCCATGAAGGCAGAAGGCAGAACTTATAAAGGCTGCCTGTATGCAGGCCTGATGGTTTGCGGCGATGAGGTTAAAGTTGTAGAATTTAACTGCCGTTTCGGCGACCCGGAAACGCAGGTTGTGCTGCCGCTTCTGGACGGCGACCTTGCTGAAATTATGCTGGCCTGCGCAACCGGCGGGCTTGACAAAGTAAGCATAGGCTGGCACGATAAAGCCGCCGTATGCGTAGTGCTTGCTTCCGGAGGTTACCCGGAACATTATGTTCAGGGCTATCCTATCAGCGGCCTTGACGAAGCCGGAAAATTGCCGGAAACCGTTGTGTTCCATGCCGGAACGAAAATCAGCGACGGCAGCGTGGTAACGGCAGGCGGGCGTGTGCTTGGCGTTACGGCAGTGGGCAAGGATATTGCCGATGCGCAGGAACGTGCTTATAAAGCAGCTTCCGTTATCAGCTTTAAAGATATGCAGTACCGCAAAGATATTGCCTGGCGTGCATTGAAAAAATAAAATTTTGTCCCTGCGCTTTATGCGCCGGGACATTTTGTATACACCTAACCGGTTAATAATTTATACATAAAAATAAAATTTTAAGCAAAGGATGGATGAAAATGGCATTTTATTACGATGAACCCGCACATACTTTTAGTGAATATCTCTTAGTTCCCGGTTATTCCTCCAGCGAATGTGTTCCTGCAAATGTAGATTTGAGAACTCCGCTTGTTAAATTCAAAAAAGGCGAAGAACCTGCTATTACCATGAACATTCCGCTGGTTTCCGCTATCATGCAGTCTGTATCTGATGATAAAATGGCAGTTGCCCTTTCCAAAGAAGGCGGCATTTCCTTTATTTACGGTTCCCAGTCCATTGAAGACGAAGCTGCAATGGTTGAAAGAGTTAAAACCCACCGTGCAGGTTTTGTAAGCAGTGATTCCAACATCCGCCCGGACAGCACCCTGGCTGATATTATTGCCCTGAAGGAAAAAACCGGCCACAGCACTGTTGCCGTTACCAGCGACGGTACTGTTAACGGCAAGCTGGAAGGCATTGTTACCAGCCGTGACTACCGCGTTAGCCGCATGGATTTGAATACCAAAGTTAAAGAATTCATGACTCCTATCAGCGAAATGATTACCGCTCCGGCAGAAACTACTTTGCAGGAAGCCAACGACATCATCTGGGAAAACAAACTGAATACCCTGCCGATTATTGATGACGAAGGCCGTCTTTTGTACATGGTATTCCGTAAAGATTATGCAACCCACAAAGAATATCCGCTGGAACTTCTGGACAGCAAAAAACGCCATATCGTAGGTGCAGGCATTAACACCCGCGACTATGCAGAACGCGTACCGGCACTGGTTAACGCAGGCGTTGACGTACTCTGCATCGACTCTTCCGAAGGTTACAGCGAATGGCAGAAAATTACTCTGGCATGGATTCGCGAACATTACGGCGACAGCGTAAAAGTTGGCGCAGGCAATGTAGTTGACGCAGCAGGCTTCCGTTTCCTTGCCGAATGCGGCGCAGACTTTGTTAAAGTAGGCATCGGCGGCGGCTCTATCTGCATTACCCGTGAACAAAAGGGTATCGGCCGCGGCCAGGCAACCGCAGTAATTGAAGTTGCCAAAGCACGTGACGAATATTATAAAGAAACCGGCATTTATGTGCCTATCTGCTCCGACGGCGGCATTGTTTACGATTACCACATGACTCTTGCACTGGCAATGGGCGCAGACTTCCTGATGCTGGGCCGTTACTTTGCACGCTTTGATGAAAGCCCGACCAACAAAGTTAATATTAACGGCAACTACATGAAAGAGTACTGGGGCGAAGGCAGCAACCGTGCCCGCAACTGGCAGCGCTACGACCTGGGCGGCGCACAGAAACTTTCCTTCGAAGAAGGCGTTGACTCCTATGTTCCGTATGCAGGCAGCCTGAAAGACAACGTAACCCTTACCCTTAACAAAGTACGTTCCACCATGTGCAACTGCGGTGCGCTTAATATCCCCGAACTGCAGGCCAAAGCAAAAATTACGCTGGTATCTGCAACTTCCATTGTTGAAGGCGGCGCACACGACGTTATTCTTAAAGACAACAGCATGAATAATTACGTAAAATAATATTATAAAAATGTAAAACTGATTTTACCTGATTGACATATTTGTAATCTAAAGGTAAAATTATCTCATAATGTTTTTAGAGGAAGGTGCTGTTTGATATGAATTTAAGAAAATTGGCTCTTTGTGCTGTTGCCGGCGTAATGGCAGCTTCAATGATTTTTGCTGCAGGCTGCGGCGGCGATAAGGCATCAGACAAAAAAGTTTTAAAAGTTGGCATGGAATGTGCTTACGCTCCTTATAACTGGTCTCAGAACAGTGCTGACGGCGGTGCCGTAAAAATTGCCGGCAGCAACGAATATGCTTATGGCTATGACGTAATGATGGCCAAAAAGCTTGCCGACTCCATGGGCGCTGAACTGGAAATCCAGAAAATTGAATGGGACGGCCTTGCACCGGCTGTTGTAAGCGGCAAAATTGACGCTGCTATCGCAGGTATGTCCATTACCTCCGAACGCAAACAGTCTGTAGACTTTACCAAACCGTATTATTATGCAAATGTAGTTGCTCTGGTTAGAAAAGACACCCCGCAGGCAAAGGCAACCAGCGTTGAAGAACTGCGCGGCGCAACTGCTACCAGCCAGCTGAACACCATCTGGTATGACCAGATTGACCAGGTTCCGGAAGTTAACAAACTGCCTGCCATCGACAATGTACCGGGCATGATTGTTGCTTTAACCTCCGGTAAATGCAACCTTATCGTAACCGATATCCCGACTGCCAAAGCTGCTGCTTTTGCAAACCCCGAACTGACCGTTCTCCAGTTCCCGGAAGACAAAGGCTTTAAAACTTCCAAAGAAGATGTTGAAATCGGCATTGCCATTAAAAAAGGCAACAAAGAACTGAAAGACGCTATGGACGCAGTTCTTGGCAAAATGACCCCTGCTGATTTCGATAAAATGATGGATGAAGCTATTCAGAAACAGCCGCTGGCAAAATAATATTTAACTTATGCTTTTTAAGGGGCCGGTTTAATCCGTCCCCTTCTTTCCGTATTTATTTCGATTGTATTAATGACTTAATGTTAGGTGGTTAAATTATGGCTACAATGCCCGATTCTTTCTTTTCGTGGGTAGTTTTTCTGCTGAATGAATACGGCGCCACTCTTTTGCAGGGCGCAGGCGTAACCCTTCTTTTGGCACTGGTCGGTACTTTTATCGGCTGTGTAATCGGTCTTGCAGTAGGCATCTGCCAGACAATTCCCGAAGACCCCAACGGCAGTTCTTTTAAACAGGCACTTGTTAAAGGCCTGAAGGCCGTTTTATCTTCTTACGTAGAAATTTTTCGCGGTACACCAATGATAGTACAGGCAATGGTTGTATATTATGGTGCGATGAGCCTGTTTGATATTGATATGTCGGCAATGTTTGCCGGTTTCCTTGTTGTTTCCATTAATACCGGTGCGTACATGGCAGAAACTGTGCGCGGCGGCATTGAATCAATTGATGAAGGCCAGCGCGAAGCTGCCGTTGCTATTGGCATGGACCATTTCCAGACCATGCGCTATGTAGTTTTGCCGCAGGCTCTGCGCAACATTATGCCGCAGATTGGCAACAACCTTATCATCAATATCAAGGATACTTCCGTATTGAACGTTATTTCCGTTACAGAGCTTTATTTTGCTTCTAAATCGGCGGCAGGCGTTTATTACAGATACTTTGAAATTTTCTTCATTACCTGCGTAATTTATTTTATTATGACTTTTACGGCTTCCAGAATTTTACGCTGGCTGGAAAGCAAAATGGACGGCCCGAAAGATTATCAGCTGGTAGAGTATGACCCCATGGCTGACCCGTGCGGCCATTTTCAGGTAACTAACAAGAAAGGGCGTTAACAGAAATGGCAGACGAAAAAGAATTGCTGTTGTCCGTTCAGGATTTAAAAAAACAGTTTGGTGAACGTGAAATTTTAAAAGGCATCAGTTTTGATGTAAAAAAAGGTGACGTTGTTTGTATTATCGGCCCTTCCGGCAGCGGCAAATCCACGCTTATCAGATGCGTTAACTTTTTGGAGCAGCCTACGGGCGGCGTTATTGCCTACCGCGGGCAAAATGTACTGGAAAGCTTTAAAAACCTTGCTTTGTACCGTACCAAAGTAGGTATGGTATTTCAGCAGTTCAATCTGTTCAATAATATGACCGTGCTTGAAAACTGCATGGTCGGGCAGGTTAAAGTGCTCGGCAAAGATAAGGACACGGCGCACAGTACGGCAATGAAGTATTTGGAACATGTAGGTATGGCAAGTTATATCAATGCTAAGCCGCATCAGCTTTCCGGCGGGCAGAAACAGCGTGTTGCCATTGCTCGTGCCTTGGCGCTTGAACCGGAAGTGCTTTTAATGGACGAACCTACTTCGGCGCTTGACCCTGAAATGGTTGGTGAAGTTTTGGCTGTAATGAAAGAGCTTGCCGATGAAGGCCTGACGATGGTAATTGTAACGCATGAAATGGCTTTTGCGCGTGATGTATCTTCGAGAGTGATTTTCATTGATCAGGGTGTTATCGCAGAAGAAAGCAGTCCGGAAGAAATTTTCTCTGCGCCTAAAAACCAGCGCACCAAGGACTTTTTAAGCCGCTTTAATTTAGGCAAACAGTAAAAACTTAAAGGATTTTTCTCCTGCTTGTAGAATTTTACAGCAGGAGATTTTTTATATATAACCCGAAAGGATTTTGCCAATGTTAAGAAAATTACTTTCTTTTATATGCTGCATATTATTTTTAACGCTTTTAAATACGGCCGGTGCTGCTGGAAGGGGCACTATTTTATTTGTGCCGCTTGATAACCGCCCGGTATGCCTGGAGTATTCCGTAAACAGCATGCAGGCAGCAGGCTGGAACGTGGAAACGCCGCCGGAAGAATATATTGCTTCCAATCACCGCAGCGGCAATCCGGATAAGCTGTATGAATGGCTGGCAGAACGTGCGCCGCTGGCAAATGCCGTTATTGTGTCGTCTGACGCTATGCTGTACGGTGGCTTGGTTGATTCCCGTACGCATCATATCAGCCATGATGTTTTAAAAGAACGTGCCGAACGCCTTGTAAGCTTAAAAGACCTTGGCGGCGACCCGCTGGTTTATGTTTTTACAACCATTATGCGTTCGCCGCGTGCCAGTGCTGCGCCTGTGGAACCGCCTTATTATGCCGAATGGGGCAGCCGCATTTTTCAGCTTGGCGAGCTTGAAGACAGGGAAGATTTAAAAGAAATTACAAGGCGTGAACGCAAAGATTTAAAACGCCTGAGAAAAGAAATTCCGGCAGAGGTACGCGCCGACAATATGCAGCGCCGTGCTTTGAATATTGAAATGACGGAGCTCTTGCTGCATGGCGTGGAAAGCGGCGACTTTGACTATATGCTGATTGGCCGTGACGATACGGCACAGTTTTCACAGGCGCATAAGGAAGCACGCAAAATGGGCATTCTTGTAAGCGAGCTGCCGAAAGAACGCATCCGCTTTTTTGCCGGTGCCGACCAGCTTGGCATGGTGCTTTTAAACAGGGCAGCAAACCGTTTAAGCTATGATATTCCTATGGTTTTTGCAGCATATGGCGATGGCAAAGGCAAAAATACCATTCCTTCGTATGAAGATGACCCCGTGGATATTAGCGTAAATGAACATATTCACGCCGTTGGCGGATGGCCTACCAAATACCTGCACCGTGCGGATATGGTGCTTTTGGTAAACACACCTGCAAGCGGAGTAACGCTCGAGGCTTCGGCACCTTCAAATAACGGTACCGTAACCAGACAGCAGGAACGCTTTATGAAAAAACTGGATTATTTTATGCAGCAGAATAAGCCTGTTGCGGTTGCCGATATTGCCTACGGCAACGGAGCGGATAATGCGCTGGTAAAAGAACTTTTTAATAAAGGCAAGGCTTACAGGATAGCGGCTTACGGCGGCTGGAACACTGCCGGAAATACTATCGGCTTTGCTCTGTCGCAGGGGCTTTTGGCACCGCGTATGACGGAAGCGGGCAAAGATAATCTGCTTAATATACGTTATCTTGATGACTGGGCTTATCAGGCCAATGTACGCATGAAAGTATCGGCAGAATTAATCTGGCCTAACCACTGGCCGAACAGCGGGCTTAACAGCGAGCAGCTTGTAGCGGCAGAAAAGATGATTGCAAAAGAAATGAAAAATACCGCAGCGCCGCTTATGACGGAAAAAACTGTTGACGAATATAAGTTTAATCTGCCGTGGCAGCGTATGTTTGAAGTACGTGTAGCACAAAAATAAATTTACGGATGGTGAGTACGTGGAATTTGCAAATAAGCTTGTTTTAAACAGCGGTTTTGTTTTTGATTATACCAACATGTTGGGTGAAGGCAGAATTAAAACAGAAGATTTGCAGGAAATGGAAACTGCCATGAAAAAAGCCCGCGACGCAGTTAACGAAATGCGCTCTAGCGGCACGGCCTATAACCATCTTTCAAAAGATGGCACGCCTGAACCCGTATATTTTACGCGTTTGCCGGAAATAAAAAACGGCAATCCCAATACGCCGGTATCTTTGCAGAAATTAAAAGAGTTTGGCGATTATTTGCGCACGAATGTTGATGCGGTTGTATTTTTAGGCGTTGGCGGCTCGTATTTGGGCAATAAGGTATTGTTTGATATTGGCGCCGGGCCGAGCTGGAACTCCATGGGCGAAAAGCGCCGCAACGGATATCCGCGCATCTATTTTTCCGGCAATAATTTGGACGCAGGCCAGTGCGAAGAAATTATGAACGAGCTGCGTTACTGGTCGGTACATGCATGGCCTAAGAAAAAACGCTTTAAGGTAATGCTGGTACCTATTTCCAAATCCGGTTCAACGCTCGAAACGCTGGCTTCATTTATTTATTTTTATGAAGCGTGCAATAAAAGTGTTATGTTCGATACCGAAGTTACCGCCGTTACAGACCGCAATCCCGAAGCCGGTTCGCCGCTGTTTGCGCTGGCACAGAAGCATGGCTGGCGGTGTTTTGATATTAAAAACGGCATTGGCGGGCGTTTCAGCGTGCTTACAGACCCGGGGCTTGTTACGGCTGCCGCTATCGGCATGAACGTGGAAGAACTGCTTAAGGGTGCGGGAGAGATGGAAGAAGCCTGCCGTACGGATGATGTGTACGCCAATCCGGCTCTGATGAACGCCGCATTAAAATATATTGCTTCTGAAAGGTACGGCTGCCACATAGAAGTTTTTATGGGCTACGGTGAGCGTTTAGGTTCGCTGGGGCAGTGGTATGTACAGCTCCTGGCCGAATCGCTCGGCAAAAAGCACAACAGAAACGGCGAAATAGTTTATTACGGACGCACTCCGGTGCCTGCTGTAGGCACAACCGATATGCACGCGCAGACACAGCTGCATCAGGATGGCATACGCAATAAAGTTGTACAGTTTTTGCAGATAAAAAATATGCCTGGCGATATTGTGCTTGGCATGCCCTTTGAAGAATCTGCGTTTAAAAAGTATAATGGGCTGAATATGTCCGACGCGCTGGCAATGGCGCTTGATTCCAATGCGGAAGCCTTGAACAGCGACAGACGTTTTAATGCGCGTTATGTTCTGCCGGAAATGAATGCCTATCATTTAGGCGAGCTGTTCTACTTTTTAATGCTCAGCGTGGCTTATGAAGGCGAACTTGCCAATGTAGATGCTTTTGACCAGCCCGGCGTTGAAGCCTATAAAAAAATTATGAAGGCTAAATTTGCTGAACGCAGCAATTAAAGAGCGGAGGCTTGTTATGAAAAAAATTTTGGCGGTACTTTTATTAATGCTTGGAATGACTAATTTTTGCTGGGCGCAGGAAAATGCACAAACAGGGGAGAACACAAAAATGCATGAATTTATGTTAAAAGCAGTTGCTGAAGCTGAAAAGAACATTATCAGCAAGGACGGCGGACCGTTTGGCGCTGTTATTGTTAAAGACGGAGTTATAGTAGGCACCGGCCATAACGAAGTATTAAAAAATAATGACCCTACCTGCCATGCTGAAATGCAGGCTATCCGCGATGCCTGCCGTAATTTAAAAACCTTCGATTTAACCGGCTGCGAACTTTATACTTCCTGTTATCCCTGTACGATGTGCCTTTCGGCTACAATATGGGCTAATATAAAAAAGGTTTATTACGGCAATACTGCGGAGGATGCTGCTGATATCGGCTTCCGCGATGATTTTATTTACAAGTTTATTGAAGGCGGCTGCAAAGATGTGCAGGTGCTGGATTTGGAGCAGCAGCAGCGTGACGAAACCATTGTAACTTTTAAAAAGTTTGCAGAGCAGACAGAAAAAACTATTTATTAAGTTGACTGTATTTTATGCTCATAGTATACTTGATAGAGGACAGCGGCGTTCAGCTCTGAGCGCCGTTTTTAATTACTGATAAGTCCGTTTATAACAGGAGGAATTGAAAATGAAAATGGAATTCTCCAAAATGCACGGCTGCGGCAATGATTATGTTTATGTGAACTGCATGGAAAAAGAAGTGCCCAATCCCGGTGCTGTTTCCGAATATGTAAGCCACAGGCGTTTCGGTATCGGCTCTGACGGCCTTATTTTAATTATGCCTTCCGATAAGGCAGATTTCAGAATGCGTATGTTTAACGCCGATGCTTCCGAAGGCAAAATGTGCGGCAACGGCATCCGCTGCGTGGCTAAATATGTTTATGATAAAGGATTAACCGATAAAACCACTTTTACGATAGAAACCTTATCCGGCATTAAAATTATTGATGTAACCTTAAAAGACGGCAAAGTTGAAGAAGCTTCCGTCGATATGGGCAAACCTGTTTTAAAATGCACGGACATTCCGATGATTAGCGACCACTTTGTATTTGTTGACCAGGGGCTTGTAATTGCGGAAGATGTTGTTTATAACGGTACTGCCGTATCTATGGGCAATCCGCATTTTGTAACTTTTGTTGATGATGTGGACAGCCTTGACCTTGAAAAATTAGGGCCTTTGTTTGAACATCACAAACTTTTCCCGGAAGGCGTTAATACCGAATTTGTACAGGTTATTGATAAAAACACCGTAAAATTCCGCGTATGGGAACGCGGCAGCGGCGAAACATGGGCCTGCGGCACCGGCGCCTGCGCTGTTGCGGTAGCCTGCGTAACTCTTAATAACGCCGGCAAGCGTGATGAAGAATTAAAAGTTATAGCCAAGGGCGGGGAACTTAAAGTAACCTACCGCAAAGATGACAGCGTTATTTTAAAAGGTCCAGCTACCCTGGTATTTGACGGAGTAATTGATATTCCGGACGAAATTGTTTCCAAATAAAATTTTATATATTTATTATTCATGGGGGAATACGAATGGCTTTTGTTAACCAAAATTATTGCAATTTAAAAGAAAGTTACCTGTTTTCGCAAATTGCCCATAAAGTGGCAGAATTTACGGCAGCCCACCCGGAAAAGAAAATTATAAAAATGGGTATTGGCGACGTAACCTTGCCGCTGGCTCCTGCCGTTATTGAAGCAATGCAGAAAGCAGTTGCCGAAATGGGCGTTAAGGAAACCTTCCGCGGCTATGGCCCGGAACAGGGTTATGATTTTCTGCACGAAGCTATTGCCAGATATTATGCAGGCTTTGGCGTATCCGTTGCCAGTGACGAAATTTTTGTCAGCGACGGCGCTAAAAGCGACTGCGGCAATATGACCGATATTTTCAGCAACGACAATGTAATTTTAATTCCGGACCCGGTTTACCCGGTATATCTTGATACCAACGTAATGTGCGGGCGCAAAATTATTTACATGCAGGGCAAACCCGAAAATGATTTTCTGCCGATGCCGGATGACAGCGTAAAAGCAGATATTATTTATCTGTGCTCGCCGAATAACCCGACCGGCGCTGTTTACACCAAAGAACAGCTGGAAAAATGGGTAGCCTATGCGCTGAAAAACGATGCGGTTATTCTTTATGATGCCGCATACGAATCCTTTATCAGCGACCCTGAAATTCCGCGCAGCATTTTTGCTGTTGAAGGCGCTAAAAAATGTGCAATTGAACTGTGCTCTCTTTCCAAAACAGCCGGCTTTACCGGCACCCGCTGCGGTTATACCATTGTGCCGCATGATTTGGTACGCAAAACCAAAGACGGCAGGGAAATGTCACTGAACAAAATGTGGCTGCGCCGCCAGACTACCAAGTTTAACGGCGTTCCGTATATTATTCAGCGCGGCGCAGAAGCTGTATTCAGCGAAGAAGGCCAGAAACAGTGCCGCGAAATGCTGGCTTTTTATAAAGAAAATGCCCGCATTATGTCGGAAGCGCTTGCCAAAAAAGGCATTAAGTTCTACGGCGGCACACATTCCCCGTATATCTGGATGCAGTGCCCTAACGGCATGGGTTCCTGGGAGTTTTTCGATTATCTGTTGGAAAAACTGGCTGTTGTCGGTACTCCGGGCGCAGGCTTCGGTTCCATGGGCGAAGGTTATTTCCGCCTGACGGCTTTTGGCAGCAGGGAAAATACCATTGAAGCTATGGAAAGAATTGAAAAAGGTCTATAAAAAATGTGTGAAAAGCAGGTGAAAAATGAATTCACCTGCTTTTTTTACGGTATTTTGTGCTATAATAGTGAAAGATAAATTTAAGGGAGGTTCTTCAATGAAAAAAATTTTATTGATTGTGATGATGCTTGTGATGTGCGTATCTTCTGCCTGCTTCGCCAGCGACGGCAGCGTGCTTGATGCGGAAGCTAAAATGGTAGATCAGTTTTTGAACGCGTCTTCTTACAAAAATGTTTCTTCAATTTTAAGCGATGACATGAAAGCTAATTTTGATGAAACCAAATTCAATGAATATAAAGCAAGCATTACTAAAGATTTAGGTGCTTTTAAAGAAAAACAGCTTGTTAACGTTATTAAAAGACCGGGCATTGACCGTTTGGTTTACGGTGCAGGCTTTGACGGCGGCAAAGTAATGATGGTAATTGCCGATTTTGCCGTAAATAACGAAAAACCGCTTCTTTTAAATATTGCTATTGTTCCGCCTCAGCCGCCGCAAGACCAGGCTCAGGAAGACCAGAACAAATAAAATAATAAGCTGAAAAATAAAACCGGGTACTGCCAGAAGGCAGGCCCGGTTTTGTGCGTTAACGGCACTTATTTTAAATTTTAAATCAGCCGAACTGGTTGCGGTAAGGGTCGCTTTTGCCCCAGCAGAGGAAAACGAGGGAAACGAGTGAAACAAGCGGAATAATAAGCCCTACGAGAACCAGAACTGTTTTCGGCCAGCTGAGCCCGATATCGTGGCAGCGTCTTACCGCAAGCGACATCTGCGGAATAACAAATACGGACGATGCTGCTACAAGAAGCGGCATGTTTATGGCGCGCCCGATTGTCATCAGAGCATAAGTCAGCAAAAAAACAATTAAGTATCTTCTTATAAACGGCTTCTTTTCCAAACGGCCGTTAAAAGTTAAAAAATCGTTAATAAGTTTAAAACTGTCCATTTTTTCATCTCCGTTTAAATTAATTGCCTGTGGTTACTTTTTAATTTTAGCTTAATTAACTTAAGCTGTCAAAGTTTTTAAATAAACAAGACAATATATTATAAAGTATGATAAAATAAAGTATTAAGACTTTTGGAACGGGTGATTACGTGCATTTAAAATCTTTTTCGGCATACGGCTTTAAATCGTTTGCCGACAGAATAGAACTTGATTTTGGCAGCGGCATAACGGCAATTGTAGGCCCTAACGGCAGCGGTAAAAGCAATATCTCCGATGCCGTGCGTTGGGTGCTGGGCGAACAGAGCGCCAAATATCTGCGCGGCAGCAAAATGGAAGACGTTATTTTCAGCGGCAGCAGCAAAAGGCGTGCGCTTGGCGTGGCGGAAGTTACACTGAACTTTGATAACAGCGACCACCGCCTGGGGCTGGATTTTGACGAAGTAAGCATTACACGCCGCGTGTTCCGCGACGGCGACAGCGAATATGCCATTAATAAAAAGAACTGCCGCCTGAAGGATATAATTGACCTGTTTGCCGATACAGGGCTTGGACGCGGTTCACTTTCCATTATCGGACAGAATAAAATAGACGAAATTTTAAACAGCCGCCCGGAAGAAAGGCGCAATTTATTTGAAGAAGCAGCAGGCATTGTTAAATACCGCCTGCGCAAAAAAGATGCGGCGCGGCGTTTGGATGATACGGCAGCCAACCTGACGCGTATTAACGACATAAAAACGGAAGTGGAATCGCAGCTTGAACCTTTAAAAGAAGCGGCAGCCAAAACGGAACAGTATAATGTTTTGGCAGGAGAACTGCGTACCTGCCGTTTAACGCAGTTTGTGCGCAAAATAGATGTGCTTGAACAGGCACGCGCCCAACAGGAAGAAAAAGATGCTGCTCTGGAACGGGAAGTTGCCCAAAATGCGGCAGCGGCAGGCAGGCAGCAGGCGTTATGCGCACAGCTGCAGCAGGAAGCTGATGCTTTAAGCGAAAATTACAATAAATTACAGGACGATATAAAAGCCAAAGAAACTGCGCTGGAAAAAGTGCGCGGGCAGGGCGCGGTTTTGGAAGAACGCATTTTGCAGAGCCGTAAGGCAGGCGTGCGTTTAAGCCAGCAAAACGAAAAACTGGAACAGCAGGTTGCGAGCCTTGAAAAACAGCTTGTTTCTTTAACTGATGAATATGATGTTTTGGAGAAAAAGCAGACGGCGGCAGGTTTGCTGGTGCAGAAACTTACGCTTGGGCAGAAAGAAAAAGAAGCGCTTGTACAAAAAGCCCGGCAGGAAGCTGAAAGCCTGAAAGACGCAGCGTTTGACACCATGCGCCGCATGGTTGATTTGCGCAACAGGATACGCACGCTGGAAACTGAACAGGAGCAGCGTATGCGCAGGCGCGAGGCTTTAAAAAAGAACATAGAAGAAACCGAAAATGAACTTGCAAAACAGGATGCAGCTTACCGCAAATTGCTGGAAAACCAGGCTGACCTTGAAAACAATGTGCAGCTATCGCAGCGCAGCAGTGCGGAACTGGCGCGTAAGCTGGCAGACGAAAATACGGCCTTAAATGCTGTACGCCAGAAATATAATGACTGCCAGCGCAGGATTACAGCACTTGAAAGCCGCCAGAATGTATTAAATAATATGCAGAAGGCGTATGAGGGCTTCGGCTACGGCGTTAAAGCGGTTCTGCGTGCGGAAGAAAGCTGGCGCGGGAGAGTAATCGGCGTTGCCGCAGAACTGATTAGTGTTGACGCGCAGTACGTTATTGCGATTGAAACCGCCTTGGGAGCGGCTTCGCAGAATATAGTAATGCGCGATGCCGAAGCGGCAAAGGCGGCAATCGGTTATTTAAAACAGCATAAATACGGCAGGGCAACTTTTCTGCCGCTTGACACCATAAAAACTTATCCGCGCAAAGCGGAGGATAACCAGCTGAAAAAAATGCCGGGCGTGCTTGGTTTTGCCGATGAACTTATAAGCTGCGGGGAAGATGTTGAGCAGGTATTTAAGTTTTTGATGGGGCGTGTGCTGGTAGCGCAGGATATGGATGCGGCGCTTGAGGCAGCACGCAGAAGCGGCTTCCGTATGCGCGTGGTTACATTGCAGGGCGATGTTGTAAATGCCGGCGGTTCGCTTACGGGCGGCAGCAGGCAGCAGAAAGAAGCGGGCTTTTTATCGCGCGTTAAGGAAATAGAAACGCTTGCCCGGCAGGAAGAAGAACTCCGCCATGAATTGCTCGGCTATCAGGAGCAGGCAGAAGCGGCTGAAGAAGTTATTAAAGATTACAGCACTAAGCTGAACGCTTTAAAAGCTGAACTGCAAAAATATGCCGTAAGGCGTGCCGAAATAACCTCCGGCTTAAGCCGTGCCGAAGCTGAAAAGCAGCGCATGAGCAGAAATTTGGAAGTGCTTTTGGATGACCGCGCATCAGCTGCGGAAGAATATTTGGCAGCGCGCGGCAAATTGCAGGAACTGCGCCCGCAGCTGGCAGAAATAGAAAAAGAAGATACTGAGAGCAAAAGCCATCTTGATGCCTTGCAGAAAAAAATGCAGGCAGAAAGCAGTGAGCTTGAAAGCATACGCAGACAGCTGCAGGATGCGCGCGTGGAAAGCGAAGCGACTACTGCCAAAACAACCATGATGGCAGAGCGCATGCATCAGCTTGACGGGGAAATGGAACACTTGCAGCGCGAAGTTCTTGCCAATGAAAACGAACAGCAGAATTTGGAAAATTCCATTACCGAAAGCGAAAATAAAAAGGCAGAACTGGCGCAGCAGATCGAAGCGCTGATGGCAGAATTAAATGTTATCAGCGGCGGCAGGGAAGAATTTACTGCCAAACGCATAGAAATTGCCGCAAGGCAGGAAAAAGCGGCTTTGGAACTTGCGCAGGCGCAGAAAGCGCTGGAAGAAGCCGAAAAGAAACGCAACCAGGCTGCGCTGGAAAGCGTAAAACAAAATGCCGAATACGAACACGTATTGCAGCAGCTTGAAAGCGATTATGGCCTGACGCTTGAAGAAGCACATAAGGAAGCACTGTTTGAAGCAGGCGACAGCTCGCTGCGCAGGCAGGAATTGAGCCTGCAAAGGCGAATTGAAGAACTTGGACCCGTTAACGCGGCCGCTATTGAACAGTATGCCGCCGTTAAAGAGCGCTTTGAGTTTTTGCAGAAGCAATATGACGACCTTGCAGGTGCCAAAGCAAATCTTGAAAGCGTTATCAGCGAAATTAATTCCGGCATGAGCAGAAGGTTTAAAGAGGCTTTTGCCAAAATAAACGTTTATTTTTCGGAATGTTATGTAAAACTGTTTGGCGGCGGAACGGCTTATTTAAAACTTACCGATCCGGGTGACGTGCTTTCGAGCGGCATTGATATAGAAGTGCAGCCGCCGGGCAAGAAGCTGCAAAGCCTGTATCTGTTAAGCGGCGGCGAAAGGGCGCTGACGGTAATTGCGTTGCTTTTTGCGCTGTTGAGCTACAGCCCGGCACCGTTTTGTATTTTGGACGAAATTGACGCGGCGCTTGACGAAGCCAATGTAGACCGTTTTGCACGCTTTTTAACGGCTTATGCCGAAAACACTCAGTTTATTGTCATTACACACCGCAAAGGCACTATGGAAGCCGCCAATGTACTGCATGGCGTAACTATGGAAGAATCCGGTGTTTCAAAATTATTATCTGTAAAACTAACGGAAAAGGAGTAAAATGATGGGCTTTTTTGAGAGATTGAAAGACGGGTTGCAAAAAACCAGAAAGAATTTTACGGAACGCATTGAAGTTCTGGTTGGCATGTCCGCAGAAATTGACGATGATTTTCTTGACGAACTGGAAATGATTCTTTTAAGTGCCGATGTCGGCGCAAAAACCACCGAAAAACTTATTGAAGCTGTGCGCCAGGCAGCACGCAAAAAAGAAATTAAGGGAACGGAAGATGTTGTTCCGTTTTTAAAGAAATATCTTACGCAGATGCTTACGGAAGAAGGCCAGCGCACACGCATCAGCGGCACTCCTACCGTTATTCTTGTTGTAGGCGTTAACGGCGTTGGCAAAACCACCACTATCGGCAAATTGGCAAACTATTTCCACCTGCTTAACTACAAGGTTATGATTGCCGCTGCCGACACTTTCCGCGCAGCTGCTTCCGAACAGCTGGAAATCTGGGGCAAACGCGCAGGCTGCGATGTTATCAAGCACGCAGAAGGTGCAGACCCGGCGGCAGTTGTTTTTGATGCCATGAAAGCAGCCATTGCCCGCAAGGCGGATATTCTGTTTATCGACACGGCAGGGCGTTTGCATAACAAGGCGAACCTGATGAACGAACTGGAAAAAATTCACCGCGTTATCAAGCGCGAAATTCCGGAAGCTCCGCACGAAACCTTCTTGGTGCTGGATGCCACAACCGGGCAGAATGCTATTGCGCAGGCCAAAGTATTTACGGAAACCGCCAATGTTACCGGCGTTGTGCTGACAAAGCTTGACGGCACGGCCAAAGGCGGCGTTGTTATCGCCATCCGCGAAGAACTTGGGCTGCCTGTTAAATGGATTGGCGTCGGCGAAGGCATTATGGATTTCCGCCCGTTTGAACCAGAAAAATTTGTTGACGCATTATTTAATACTGACAAGTAAAAACACTTGACAGCCTGTGCCTGTTTATGTATAATACATACGTTGACTTAATTAAGAAGGTACGGGTATCGATATGCTGGATGACAGTTTTAAGCAGAGAATACGCCTCGGCAGGCTGTATGATGTTTACGGGCCGCTTTTGACGGCCAAACAGCAAAGCTGCATGGAACTATATTTTTGTGATGACCTGTCACTGGCTGAAATTGCCGCAGAGCTTGATGTATCGCGGCAGGCCGTACATGATTTGATACACCGCGTAGAGCAGATTCTGGAACGCTACGAAACCAAAATGAAGCTTCTGGAACGCGAGGAAAAACAGCAGCAGTTGCGCATGGAGGCATGCAGGCTGCTTGACGGATATATAGAAACGAATAATACAGAGTTACTTAAAAGGCTGAAAAATCTGCTTAAAGATTCGTAAGCCGGAGGCAGGTAAAAATGGCTTTTGAAAATTTATCTGAACGCTTGCAAAAAGCTATCAGAATGTTCCGCAACGGCGGCAAGATAACTGAAGACGATTTAAAAGCTCCGCTGCGTGAGGTGCGCATGGCGCTTCTGGAAGCGGACGTTAACTTTAAGGTTGTAAAAGATTTTGTGGCAACCATCCGCGAACGCGCTGTTGGCGAAATTGTTAACGAAGGCTTAACACCAGGCCAGCAGATTATAAAAATTGTTAATGAAGAACTTACCAAACTGCTTGGCGGCACGCAGAGCAAACTCGCAGTTTCTCCGAAACCGCCGACGGTTATTATGCTGGTAGGCCTGCAGGGCGCAGGTAAAACCACTACGGCCGGCAAACTTGCCAATATGCTGCGCAAAAAAGGCAAGCATCCCATGCTGGTTGCGGCCGACGTTTACCGCCCGGCAGCTATAAAACAGCTGGAAGTTTTGGGCGCGCAGCTTAATATTCCGGTATTTACGCTTGGTGACAAGGTATCGCCTGTGGAAATTGCCAAAGAAGCAATGGCAAAAGCACACAGCATGAATTACGATACCGTCATTATAGATACCGCAGGCCGCCTGCATATCAATGAAGAACTGATGGGCGAACTGCGCAACATTAAAGCGGCTGTTTCGCCGCACGAAATCCTCCTGGTTGTTGACGCAATGACCGGTCAGGACGCCGTAACAGTTGCCGAAAGTTTCAATAACGATTTGGGCATTGACGGTTTGATTGTTACCAAACTTGATGGTGACGCCAGAGGCGGCGCGGTGCTTTCCGTAAAAGCCGTTACCGGACGCCCCGTTAAGTTTGTAGGTATGGGCGAAAAACTTGACGCTCTGGAACCTTTCTATCCGGACCGCATGGCTTCGCGTATCCTTGGCATGGGCGATATTTTAACCTTTATTGAAAAGGTACAGTCCACCACCGATATGGCCAAAGCGCTGGAGATGGAAAAGAAACTGCGCAAAAACGAGTTTACGCTCGAGCAGTTCCTTGAACAGATGCAGCAGATTAAAAAGCTCGGCCCGCTGGAAAATATTCTCGGCATGATTCCCGGCATGGGCGGCATAGCACAAAAGCTGAAAGAAACCGATGTGAACGAAAAGGAATTTGCCCACATCGAAGCTATCATTCAGTCCATGACCATTAAGGAAAGGCGCAATCCCGAAATCATCAACGGCAGCAGGCGCAAACGTATAGCCGCAGGCAGCGGCACGCGCGTGCAGGACGTTAACCGTTTGCTGAAAAAGTTTGAAGAAAGCAAAAAGATGATGAAACAGATGCGCGGTATGGCAAAGTTTGCTTCAAAAGGCGGCTTCAAGCTTCCTTTTATGCACTAATAAATTATAAAATCCAATTGGAGGAGGTGAAAATAAAATGGCAGTTAAAATCCGTTTAAAACGCATGGGCGCTAAAAAAGCTCCTTTCTACCGTGTTGTAGTTGCAGATTCCCGTTCTCCGCGTGACGGCCGTATCATTGAAAGCATCGGTTACTACGATTCCACCACTGAACCGGCTACCGTTAAAATTGATGAGGAAAAAGCTCTCTCCTGGATGGCTAAAGGCGCACAGCCGACTGATACTGTTAAAAACCTTTTCAGCAAAGGCGGTATCATGAAAAAATATGCTGAATCTAAAGCAAAATGAAATGAGGCGTGATTGACATGAAAGAATTGGTAGAAGTTATGGCCAAGTCTTTGGTCAGCAATCCGTCTGCAGTAGTAGTGGAGGAGGAAACCACAGGTACAACCACGGTTCTCCGCCTCCATGTTGCTCCTGAAGATATGGGCAAGGTTATTGGCAAACAGGGCCGCATTGCCAAGGCAATCCGCACTGTTATGAAAGCAGTAGCTACCCGCGAGAATGTAAAAGTGATTGTAGAGATCGTCTAAAGGATGGGCTGATAATGGATAAAATGTTTGTCAGGGTACCTGTTGCTGTTAAAGCAAAAGTAACCGAAGATTTAAAAATGAAAATTATTGGCGATGTCCAAGATACTATAAAAAAGATGGATCTGGAACTTGAGCATTTTGAATTCCAGGCTAAAAAGGCCCTTGCACAGGCCGCCGGTGATTTAAGCGTGCTGCCGGCGCTGCGCAGCCAGATTGATGCTGAAAGAAGCAAACGCCAGGCAGCCAAGGCAGAAGCCGAAGCAAGACTGAAACGTGCTGAAGCATTGGAAATCGGCGCAGAAATAGGCCATGGTACTTTGGAACGTACCGTTGAAATAGGAATAGGTACTGACCTTGACGCTCTTGCAAGAGCGGAAATCCTTACCGAAGACGGCAAAATCATTGCCTTCCGCGACTAATGGATAAACAGGTTTGTATTGGAACAATCGTCGCTCCGCACGGTGTGCGGGGCGATATTCGTATATTGCCTCAAACGGAGCATCCGGAACAGTTTCTTGAATTGGATTATCTGCTTTTGGAGGATGGGCGCACGCTGCATTTGACAAATGCCCGTTTTCATAAAAGAATGGCGCTTATAAAGTGCCGTGAGGTTAATAATATGAACGAAGCCGAAATGCTGCGCGGCCAGAAGGTGTATATTAACACGGAGGATTTGCCGGAACTTGAAGAAGGCGAATTTTATGTGGCTGACCTGTTGGGCTGCAATGTAGCTGACGAAAGCGGAAACGCTGTCGGCGTGCTGAAAGACGTTATCAGCACCGGCAGCAACGATGTTTATGTCGTTACAGGCACGGACGGCAAAGAACTTTTGATACCGGCACTTAAAAAGCACGTTAAGGAAATTAACCTCGACGAGCGCCGTATTACAGTAGAACTTCCCGAATGGGTTGATGAAAAATGAAATTTTTATTTGTAACCCTTTTCCCGGAACTGATAGAGCAGGTTTGCAGTTACAGCATTGTAGGGCGCGGCATGTCTGCCGGGCTTTTAAGCGTCAGCTGCATAAACCCGCGCGATTTTACGCATGATAAGCACCGCACGGTTGACGATTCGCCCTTTGGCGGCGGCGCCGGTATGGTGCTCAAGCCGGAACCTTTTGTAGCCGCTATCCGCAAAGCGAAGGAAGAACTGCCGGACGCGCGCGTAATTGCTCTGTGCCCCGGCGGCAGAACGTTGAAGCAGAGCATTGTTGAAGATTACGCCCATGCCGGGCAGGACCTGATTTTTGTATGCGGCCATTACGAAGGCTTTGACGAGCGCATTTTTAACTGGGTGGATGAGAAACTTTCCGTCGGCGATTATGTAGTAACGGGCGGCGAGCTGCCGGCCTTAATGGTGCTTGACGCCGTGGCAAGGTTTATTCCCGGGGTACTTGGCAAAATGGCCAGTGCAGAGGAAGATTCATTCTCAACCGGGCTTTTGGAATATCCGCAGTATACGCGCCCCGTTGAATTTGAAGGGCTGACCGTGCCTGAGGTTCTGCGCGGCGGCAACCATGCGCTGATTGCCAAATGGCGGCGCAAACAGTCGCTTAAAGCAACGTATTTGCACAGGCCAGATTTGCTGCCGGAAAAATTTGACAAGGCTGACGCCAAGTTAATGGCGGAAATTAAAGCGGAACTGGCTGGTGAAGATAATGGCTGATTTATATTTAGGGCTTGTTCATTACCCGATTTATAACAAGCACATGAAGGTTATCGCCACTGCCGTTACAAATTTTGATATTCATGACATTGCCCGTACAGCACGCACTTATGATGTAAAAAAATATTTTTTAATCCATCCGCTGAAGGTGCAGGAAGAAATAATCAAAAAAATAACCGGTTACTGGCAGCACGGCTTTGGGCGTGTGTATAATCCGGACCGCAGCGAAGCGCTTGACAGAGTGCAGTACCTGCCGGATATTGCGTCCGCCGTTGCGGAAATTAAAAAGCTTACCGGCAAAGTGCCTGTAACCATTACCACAGATGCCCGCATTTACCCCAATACCATTACCTATAAAGCCGCACGGCAGATGCTTCATGAAGGTGACAGGCCGGTGCTGGTACTTTTTGGAACAGGCTTTGGTATGGAAAAAGAAACCATGGCGGCGTTTGATTACATTCTGGAGCCGGTTTACGGCCCGAGCAACTATAACCACCTGTGCGTGCGCAGCGCTGTTGCAATTATTCTGGACAGGCTGGCAGGAGAAGCATGGTGGGAAAAATAAATTGTAAAAATGTTTGCAACTTAAAGCAGGCTATGATATAATAGCATTTGTGTAAAACGGACGGTCCGCTGTGAAGTGTTCGCACATGAACGTCTATGATTGAGGAGGATATTATGAACATTATTGAAGTTTTGGAACAAGAACAGCTTCGTTCCGACATCCCTGATTTTCGTGCAGGCGACACTGTAAAAGTTTATGTAAAGGTAGTTGAAGGCAGCCGTGAACGCGTTCAGATGTTTGAAGGCGTTGTAATTGCCCGCAGCGGCGGCGGTGTACGCGAAACCTTTACTGTACGCCGTGTATCCTATGGCGTTGGCGTAGAAAGAACTTTCCCTCTGCACAGCCCCAGAATCGAAAAAATCGAAGTAGCACGCCGCGGTATTGTACGCCGTGCAAAACTTTACTATCTGCGTAACCTCACCGGTAAAGCAGCTCGTATCCGCGAACGCAGATAACAGAACCGAACAGCAAATTAAAAGCACCTCATACAAAAGTATGGGGTGCTTTTTTTAGCTGAGTCGCCAATTAGTGCGGAGCTTTAGCGAAGGCAATAATTGTGCCAGCGAAGCTACGCAAATTTCGCGACTGAATAAGGAGCGAAATTAGTGAACCTATGTCGAGCGCCAATTTAAAAATTTTACTTTTATGGCGGCTGCGCTTTAACAAATAAATTTGCACCGATATAGAAAAAAACATATAAATGTAGTAAAATAAATATTACGCTGAAAAAATGAGGGGGACGAGTATGAAAATAACAGAACTTTTAAAAGATGATAAACCGTGTATTTCCTGCGAGCTTTTTCCGCCCAAGGCCGGTTCGGAACTGCAAAACGCATTAAAAATAGTTGATAAAATTGCGGAAATAAAACCGCATTTTATGAGCGTTACTTACGGTGCAGGCGGTACTTCTGCCGGGCAGACGGTAGCTATCGCCAAAGCTGTGGAAGAACATAATATTCCTGCGCTGGCGCATTTAACCTGCATTGATGCAACCGGCGACGGCATTGAAGGCATGCTGGGCAAATTCCGTGATAACGGCATCCAAAACGTGCTGGCACTGCGCGGAGACGCCGTTACCGACAAACCGCGCGAATTTATGCATGCCAGTGATTTAATGCGCAAAATTTCCGCGTCCGGCGATTTTTGCATTGGCGGCGCATGTTATCCGGAAGGGCACCCGGAAGCCGGTTCGCTTGATAAAGATATAGAAAATACCAAAAAGAAAATTGATGCAGGCTGTGAGTTTTTGGTAGCGCAGATGTGCTTTGACAACAATATTATGTACAATTATATGTACAGGCTTTTGCGCAACGGCATTGATGTGCCGGTAGTTGCCGGTATTATGCCTGTAACAAACGCCAAGCAGATTAACCGCATCTGCGAACTGAGCGGCACCAAACTGCCGCCGCATTACCGTGCTATAGTCGAGCGTTTTGCCGATGACCCGCAGGCATTAATGCAGGCAGGTATTGCTTATGCCCTGGGGCAGATTATTGACCTTATAGCCAACGGGTTCAAAAACATTCACGTTTATACCATGAACAAGCCGGAAGTTATCGGCGGCATTATGAAAAACTTGTCGGAGATAATTAAATGAGATATGACAGGGACGAAGCGGTTCGCTACATGGGCGCGCGCAAAGATGACAGGGAAGCGGCTGTTCTTGCCGATACTGCCTATTTAAAGCTGCGCAACGAGGTGCAGGCACGGAGCGTGTACCGTGTATTGGACTGTAATGTTGATGAAGGCGGCGTACTGCTTGACGGAGAATATTTTAAAAGCGCCAAACTTGCCGCGCACATTAAAGGCTGCACCAGAGCCGCGCTTTTGGCAGCGACTCTTGGTGCCAAAGCAGATATAATGCTGCGCCGTATGGCTGTGGCCAATATAGCCGAAGGCGCTGCCGGGCAGGCCGTGTGTACGGCGCTTATTGAAACTTACTGCGATGAAATGGAAGCAAAAATAAGCGCAGAATACGGCGGTCTGCATTTTAAGCCGCGTTTTTCGCCCGGTTATGCCGACTGGGCGCTGACTGACCAACCGCGTCTTTTAAGAATGCTTGATGCGCAAAAACGCATTGGGCTGACAGTGACGGCAGGCGGCATGCTTGCTCCGGTAAAATCGGTAACGGCAATTATCGGCATTACCAATGAATGTGAAAATAAAGCTTCAAACTGCAAAAATTGCGAAAACAATGCAAATTGTATATATAAAAAAATGTGAGGAACAATATGCTTTTTAAAGATTTACTTGGCAAAAAAACTTTATTTTTTGACGGCGCTATGGGCACCATGCTTCAGGCTGCCGGGCTTAAACCGGGCGAGCTGCCGGAATTGTGGAACTTCAGCCATGCCGGTGAAGTTGAAAAAATCCACACCGCATATTTAAACGCTGGTGCGGATATTATAAAAACAAATACTTTTGGCGCAAACCGCCTTAAATTTGCGGGTACGGAAATTAAAACTGCCGATGTAATTGAACAGGCAGTGGCAATAGCAAAAAAAGCCTGCGCCAAAAAGCCGGGCAGCTTTGTAGCGCTTGATATGGGGCCAACAGGCAAGCTGCTTGCGCCTTACGGCGATTTGCCGTTTGAAGAAGCCGTAAGCATTTATGCGGAAATTGTACAGGCAGGCGTAAAAGCCGGGGCTGATTTAATTTTAATTGAAACCATGAGCGACACCTACGAGCTGAAAGCCGCGCTTTTGGCGGCAAAAGAAAACAGCAGCCTGCCGGTAGTTGCAACAATGACGCTTGACGAAGGCGGCAAGCTTTTAACCGGCGGTGATATTACAGCGGCTGCTGTTATGCTGGAGGGACTTGGTGCTGACGCTGTCGGCTTTAACTGCGGGCTCGGCCCTGCGCAGATGCAGAAACTTTTGCCGCAGCTGCTTGCGGCAACGCCGCTGCCTGCTGTGCTGAACCCTAATGCCGGTCTGCCCAAAGAAGTAAACGGCAAAACAGTTTTTGATGTTGATGCGGAAGAATTTGCGCAGCTGATGTACGCAATGGCACAGGACGGCTGCCTTGCAATCATGGGCGGCTGCTGCGGCACAACGCCTGCGCATATCGCTGCACTGGTAAATAAATGCCGTAATGTAGTTCCCCGTCAGCGCAGCTGCGATTTAACGGCGGTTGCCGCTTACGGCAGTGCAGTTGTTATCGGGCAAAAGCCGGTAATAATTGGCGAGCGCATTAACCCAACCGGCAAACCGCGCTTAAAGCAGGCTATTTTAAACGGCGATTATGATTATATTTGCCGCCTGGGGCTGGAACAGATTGACCGCGGAGCAGAAATTTTAGACGTTAACGTCGGCGTGCCGGGCATTGACGAACCTGCGGTAAGTGCGGAAGCAGTGCAGCGCTTGCAGGCAATAACCAGCGTGCCGTTGCAGATTGATACATCCAACTATGAAGCTATGGCGCGCAGCCTGCGCCTTTATAACGGCAAACCGCTGCTGAATTCCGTATGCGGCAAAGAAGAAAGCCTTGAAAAAGTTTTGCCGCTTGTAAAAAAATACGGCGCAGCAGTTGTTGCGCTGACTCTGGATGACAGCGGCATACCGCAGACTGCGGAAGGGCGTATTGCCATTGCCGAAAAAATTATTGCGCGTGCGGCGGAATTTGGCATTGAAAAACGCAATATTATTGTAGACCCGCTGGCGCTTACGATTAGTACAGGCAGCGATAATGCCAATATTGATTTGCAGGTGCTGAGTGAACTGAAAAAACGCGGCATAAAAACCGTTATGGGCGTGTCGAATATTTCCTTCGGCCTGCCTGCGCGTGATGCCGTAAACAGCGCATTTTTTGTACTGGCAATGCAGGCAGGCTTAAGCTGCGCCATTATCAATCCGCAAAGCGAAGCCATGATGAACGCTTACTATGCTTTTGGCGCGCTCAGCGGTTTAGACGAAGGCTGCAAGGAATATGTAGCCATGTTTGCAGGTGCAGCCCAGGCAAAGCAGCAGCCGGTGCAGACTGCGGAATATACATTGTACGAAGCCATTGTTAAGGGCCTGCGTGAGCAGAGCAAAAAAGCAGTAAAAGAACAGCTTGCCGGAAAGCAGCCGCTTGATATTATTAATGCCGAAATGATACCTGCGCTTGATTATGTTGGCAAAGGCTTTGAAGAACGCAGAATCTTTTTGCCGCAGCTTTTAATGAGTGCGGAAGCAGCCAAAGCGGCCTTTAACGTTATCCGTGATAAAATGGCGGCAGAAGGCGGCAGCCAGAGCAACGGTATAAAAGTAATTCTGGCCACCGTTAAAGGCGATATTCACGACATTGGCAAAAATATTGTTAAAGTATTGTTTGAAAACTACGGCTATCAGGTTATTGACCTTGGCAAAGACGTGCCGCCTGAAAAAATTGCAGAAACTGCGGTGCAGAATAAAGTAAGCGTGGTTGGCCTTTCGGCGCTGATGACGACAACAGTCGGTGCTATGGAGGAAACCATTAAAGCGCTGCGCGCGGCGGGCGATTTTAAAATTATCGTTGGCGGTGCAGTGCTCACGCAGGATTATGCTGACAGCATCGGAGCGGATTGTTATGCGCCAAATGCCGTCAGCGCGGTAAATTACGCTAATTCATTGCAATAAAAATTAAAAGCGCAAACTGATTTATCAGTTTGCGCTTTTTGCGTCTATATCACTCTTATTTATGCAATTAATGCCATGCAAATATATATAATTAAAATTTTATTCTTCAAACCAGGCGACGGCGCGGACAGGCGAACCGTCGCTGTTTGCTATTTTCAGAGGAAAACAGCTGAACCAAAATAAACCGCTGCCGCATAAATCTAAATTTTTAAGGTTTTCAATATTTATAATCTGTTTGTTTTTAAACAATTTTTTATGCAGAGTTAAATTTTCGTCGTTAATAGGGTCAATGCCCATTACATCAAAGCCAATGCCTTTGTAGTTGCCTTCCAAAATAAAGTTAATGGCTTCATCATTCAGGCAGGGATACTGCCCCAAATAAGTTTCAGTGCCCCAATATTTATCCCAGCCAAGGTTGAACAGCAAAAAATCTGCGGATGCTGCTTTGTTACCATAAGCTGTTATATGCTCTAATGTTATGCTGCTGTCTGTTTTTAAGCCGCGGCAGTCTATAACCAGGGCCTTGCCTATAAACGATTCAGGCGGCAAATCATCAAGTGTTGTTTTACCGGCATAAACATGTGCAGGCGGGTCTATATGCGTGCCGGTGTGAGTTGTAATTTGCAAAAGCGTTTCCCTAAAACCACTTTTATCATAAGTATTAATTGTAGTTAGTTTTGGTTGTTCAGTACCGGGAAATACCGGCATATTTTCTGTAATGGTATGCGTTAAATCAATTACTTTCATGGTTTCTGCATCCTTTGCATTAGGTTTCTTTCCGGTTTTCCGGCAGTGCGTTCTTTTGATAATTTGGGTATATTTGTGCTATTTTTGCTGCTGCTTTTCTTAAAGTATAACATATATAGTTGTGTTTTTACCCGAAACTGTAAAAAATTATACTTAATTTGGATTGTATTCGTGTATACATAAAAATTTTTTAGAAAATTCTTTCAAGGAGTGTCTTTTAACAGTGGACGTGTCCAAAAGGACTTTTCTTTAAAGTACATCTTATGAAAACAAAAATAAAAGAAATTAGAAAATATCCACGGCGCTGCCGCAACAAATTTACAAAAAATGTCAAAACAAAAACAAAATACTGTTAAAATTTACGGCGACTTTACAATCTTGTCACAAGTGCACTTTGGTGTTATAATTTTACACAAGTTAGTTACAAAACTGTAAAAGCAGTAAAGAAGGGGTAGATGCAAAGTGAAATTCAAGAAATTATTATCCGTTATGGCTGTTTCGGCTTTGGCTATGGGCCTGTTTACCGGCTGCGGCGGCGAAGAAAAAGCTGCCGACCAGAATGTAGTAAAGGTTGGCGTATTTTTACCGCTGACAGGCGATAATGCCGCCGGCGGCGAACTGGAACTGCGCGGCATTAAACTTGCAAATCAACTGCATCCCGAAGTTTTGGGCAAAAAAGTTGAACTGGTTGTAGCTGACAACAAATCCGATAAAGCAGAAGCTGCATCCGTTGCGGCACGCCTTATTGAAAAGGATAAAGTAAGCGTGCTGGTTGGTTCTTACGGTTCTTCCCTTTCTATGGCTGCCGGCAATATAGTTAAAGAAAACAAAGTTCCTGCTGTTGGCACAAGCTGCACCAATCCGCAGGTAACTGCAAACAACGATTATTACTTCCGTGCATGCTTTATCGACCCGTTCCAGGGCAAGGTAATGGCAGAATATGCACACCAGAACGGCTTTAAGAAAGTTGCCATTGTACAGGAAGTTTCCAATGACTACTCTGTAGGCCTTGCAAAATTCTTCCGCGAAGAGTTTGTTAAACTGACCGGCGACGAAAACAGCATTGTTGATGTTGCCAACTATCAGACCGGCGATAAAGACTTTACCGCTATTTTAACCAACATTAAAGCTCTGAACCCGGACGCAGTATTTGCACCCGGCAACTTCACCGAATCTGCACTTTTGGTTAAACAGGCACGCCAGCTTGGCATTGACGCACAGTTCATGGGCGGCGATACCTGGGAAACTCAGGAATTTATTGATGTAGGCGGCAAAGATGTTGAAGGCGTTGCACTTTCCACTGCGTTTGACCGCGAAAAAGCAAGCACCGAAGAAGCTAAGAAATTCCTTGATGCTTACACTAAAGAATACAACGGTGAACCTTCCGCTTTAACCGCAATGGCTTATGATGCTTACCTGATTGCCGTAAGCGGCATTGAAAAAGCAGGTACTGCAACCGATACTGTTAAAATCCGCGATGCGATTGCCGCAACCAAAGACCTTGAATGTGTAACCGGCATGACTACGCTTGATGAAAACGGCGACCCGATTAAAGGCGTTGTTATTAAAACCGTTAAAGACGGCAAATTTACCTTTAAAGATTACGTAGAAGCTAAGTGATTTAAAATTTAAGTAAAAGGTGCTCCCTTCCTTTGAGGGAAGGGAGCAGTTTTTTGGTTATGAGGTGCCCTTATGGAGTTTTTTGACGCTATTGCAAACATGTCGGCGCTGAGCTTTGTGCAGCACATGGTTAACGGAATATCGCTCGGCAGCCTGTACGCATTGATAGCAATAGGCTATACAATGGTATACGGCATTTTGCTGATGATTAACTTTGCCCATGGCGACATTGTAATGATGGCATGTTATTTTGCTTTTTTCGGAATTACGGCTTTTCATATTCCGTGGTATTTTACTTTTATCATAACAATTATTATGACGGCGCTGCTTGGTGTGTTAATAGAGCGCAGTGCTTACCGCCCGCTCCGTGAAGCGCCTAAAAATTCTATTTTAATTTCCGCTATCGGCGCATCGTTTTTGCTGGAAAACCTTGCCAACTATCTTTTCAGCGGACGCCCGATGCGTTTCCCTGATGTGCCGCTCCTGTCGCAGAACATCAGCGTCGGCGGCATAGAAATTCAGGCAATCTGCCTTGTAATTCCTGTTGTAACTATTCTCAGCCTTGTAGTGCTGCTGCACATTGTAAACCATACCAAAACCGGCATGGCCATGCGTGCGGTTTCCAAAGATTACGAAATTGCCAGAGTAATGGGCATTAATATTGATAATGTTATTTCCATTACCTTTATTATAGGTTCGGCGCTGGCAGCAATCGGCGCCATTATGTACGGCATCCGTTATCCGGGCATTACGCCGATGATGGGCGTTATGCCGGGCTTAAAATGCTTTATTGCGGCTGTTATCGGCGGCATCGGCAATATCAAGGGTGCTGTGCTCGGCGGCTTTATCCTTGGCCTCGGCGAAATTTTAATTGTAGCTTTCTTCCCGGATTTAAGCGGCTACCGTGATGCTTTTGCCTTTATTGTGCTTATTGTTATTCTGTTTTATAAACCTACTGGCCTTTTGGGCGAAAAAACAACGGAGAAGGTGTAATTATGACGAAAAAAAGAGATGCTTTGTTAACCATAGCCGGCATAATTGTCCTTTTCGGGCTTGCGTTTTTCGTTCAGGAGGAAATGGACTCTTATATCCGCAGAATTGTTAATTTGTGCCTTGTATATGCCATTATCGGCCTTTCCATGAACTTAACCAACGGTTTTGTAGGGCAGTTTTCACTGGGGCAGGCAGGTTTTATGGCTATCGGCGCTTATACCGTAGGTATTTTTACCGTTCCTGTGGAATTCAGGGAAAATGTTTTCTACGCCGTGCCGATGAATCCGCTTATTGCGGATATAGAACTGCCGCTGTGGGCGGCGCTGCTTTTGGGCGGCGTGCTTGCCGCGCTGTTTGCGTTTATGATTGGTACGCCGGTGCTGCGTTTGCGCGGCGACTACCTTGCCGTAACAACGCTCGGCTTTTCTGAAATAATCCGTATCTGGATTACCAATGCGCAGAGCATTACCAACGGCGCGCTTGGTATTAAGGATATTCCGCCGCTGAACGACGTGCGCTATATCTTCCTTGTAACGCTTATCAGCTTTGTATTTATTACGCTTTTGGTTAATTCCTCTTACGGCAGGGCTTTTAAAGCCATCCGCGAAGACGAAATTGCTGCCGAAGCAATGGGCATTAACCTGTTCTGGCATAAAAACCTTGCCTTTATGGTAAGCGCGTTTTTTGCAGGTATCGGCGGCGGTTTGTACGGTGCGCTTTTAGGCACGGTTGACCCTAAAAACTTCCTCTTTACGCTTACTTATAACTTTTTGCTGATTATCGTGCTTGGCGGCATGGGCAGCATTACCGGCAGCGCAATTGGCGCCATTATCGTAACGGCAGGGCTGGAATACCTGCGTTTCTTCGATGAACCGCTGATACTGTTCGGCATGGATATTCCGCTGTTCCGCCCGGGCTTCCGTATGGTTATTTTCTCCGTACTCTTAATGGTATGCGTACTGTTCTGGCGTCACGGCATTATGGGCACGCGGGAATTTTCCTGGCAGAAGGCCATTAATTTTGTAAAAAATCCTCTTGGCTTTATTAAGCGGAAAGGGGCTGCGCAATGATTTTAAAAACCAATGATATTACCATGCAGTTCGGCGGCGTAACCGCTGTTTATAAACTGAACATAGAAATTAATGACCATGAAATTATTGCTTTGATTGGCCCTAACGGTGCCGGCAAAACAACGGCTTTTAACATGATTACCGGCGTTTATACGCCTACCGAAGGCAAAGTTATTTACACCGATGCGCAGGGGCAGGATATTGATATTACCGGCCAGCGTCCGAGTGAAATTGCCAAACTTGGCATTGCCCGTACTTTCCAGAATATAAGGCTTTTTAAAGATTTAACGGTTTATGAAAATGTGCTGATTGCAAACCATCTGCATTTAAAATCAGATTTTCTTTCGGCAACACTGCATCTGCCGTGGTACATGAAAGAAGCCAAACAAATGCACCGCAATACCGAAAAACTTTTGCAGGAAGTAGGTTTGTGGGATTTGCGCAACGAAAAGGCTTCGAGCCTGCCTTACGGCCAGCAGCGCCGCCTGGAAATTGTGCGCGCACTGGCAACCAGGCCGCGCTTGTTGTTGCTTGATGAACCTGCGGCCGGTATGAACCCGAAAGAAACGGAAGAACTTACAGAATTTATCCGCCAGATTCATAAAGAATACAATTTAACTGTATTTATGATTGAACATCATATGGATTTGGTTATGGAAATTTCCGACCGCATTTATGTGCTGGAATTCGGCATGACCATTGCCGAAGGCACACCTGAAGAAATTCAAAATAACCAGAGGGTTATTGATGCTTACCTGGGGGTGGATGAAGATGCTTAAAGTAGAAAATCTTGTCGTATCCTACGGAGGCATTGAAGCCTTAAAGGGAATTTCGCTTGAAGTGCCCAAAGGGCAGATTGTTACCCTTATCGGTGCCAACGGTGCAGGCAAAAGCACGCTGCTGCGCAGCATTGTCGGCCTTGTAAAGCCTAAAAGCGGGCAGATAGTTTATAACGGCGATAATATTACCGGGCTTAATTCGCAGCAGATTGTAAAAAAAGGTTTAACGCTGGTGCCGGAAGGGCGCCGCATATTCCCTAACCTTACAGTGCTGGAGAATTTGCAGATTGGCGCATACATGCGCAGCGATAAAGAAGGAATTCAAAAGGATATCGACTGGGTATATGAAATGTTCCCGCGTTTGCAGGAGCGCAGCTGGCAGATGGCCGGTACGCTTTCCGGCGGCGAGCAGCAGATGCTTGCAGTTGGCAGGGCGCTGTTGTCGCGTCCGGAGCTTTTAATGATGGACGAACCTTCGCTTGGCCTTGCGCCGCTGATTATTAAAGATATTTTTAGCATTATTCAGTACATCAATTCCAAAGGCATGACGATACTTTTGATTGAACAGAACGCCAATATGGCACTGAAAGTTGCCCACCGCGCTTACGTGCTTGAAACAGGTAAAATTACCATGAGCGGCACCGGCGCCGAACTTTTGGAAAATCCTGAAATCAAAGCCGCTTACCTTGGCAAAAAGAAAAAATAAAATTAAAAATCCTGTCTGTATACCGTTAAAGTATGCAGGCAGGATTTTTTTTATGATTAATCCAAACTTTTATTAACCTGAACTTTTGTTAATTCAAACTGTTGTTGTCTATTTCTTCGTCCGGAAATTCCATATTCAGCATTACCGGCGAATCAAGCGCTCCTTCTTTGGGCGTGCTTATTTCATAATGTCTGTCTTTGGCAGGGTCGTAGTAAACAAGGGTGATGCTGTAATCAAGGTTGAACACAACAAGCACAAGCTGGCAAATGCCGCTGCCGCAGGGGCGCTGCAAATAGTGCATGGCTATAATATCCTTTTGTGCAGCCAGCCAGTCAAAATTTAATTTGGACATTGCCGCTTCGTTCATGCGGAACATAACGCGGAATTTAATGTTGTTCAGTTCTATCAGCCCATGGCAGAAGGGAGAGTCGGCTTCCCAGTCCTGCGGGGAAAACAGCATTTTAATTTTGTTGAATTGTTCTTCGTTTTTAATGATGCCGGCAATGGAGCGCTGTTTTTCGTCGGCGTCCTTATCAAGCCCGGCTTGAAGTTTTTGGTCCTGTTCCGGCCCAATCCAGTGGTATTCAAGCTGTTCCAAAGTGTAACCGAGGCCGATTTCCTTACGCAGCGTTAAAAATTCGTAATCATCAGGCACAAGCTTTAAGCCTTCTTCAATGGCCTGCAATGCGCCTTCAGTAGAGCCGAAGTGATAACGCAGCTTTGCTGCCTGTAACCAGCCCCACGGATATGTCGGTTCTTCCGTTACTGCTTTTTCGGCATATTCCATGGCTTCGGCAGGTTTGCCGCAGTACGTAAGCGCAATAGAATAGCGGTAGTACCACGCGCCGCAGCCTTTGGCATTTTTTTCTGCGGGCTTCATTATCTCAAGTGAGCGGTAATAGGCAGGGTAAATATCAAGATTGTTGTAGGCAAAGCCGTACCACAGGGAAAGTTCCAGGTCTTCCGCTGCCTGCTGCTCTGTAAAGCGGCCTTCTTTTATGCCCCGTTCTACAAATTTATCAAGATAATCAATCATTTTGCCAAAATAGGCTTCATAGCCTTCGTCAAAAGCCTCCAGGGCTGAAACGTCTTCATCGGTTAAAAGACGCGCCGGGCCGGTTTTATGGGCTTTAGTATCTGCTGATGACATAATTATCACTCCGTTTCCTTTACTTGTTTACAGTTTAGCATATAAATTTATTTATGTTAAGAAATTTGTGCTGCCGGTTAAAATATAACCGGCCGTTTTTATATAACGGAATAAAAATGTAATGTTTTTTATAAAAAATTGCAAAAAAACAGAGCCGTTTTACATAGATTTAACATTTCTCATCTAACAGATTTAATGTTTGGTCAGTATTATTTAACCATAGCAATTAAATAAAGCAAATCAAAAGCAAATTAAAAATCTGGAGGCTTATGTAATTATGAAAATGAACAAAAAACTTATTGCAGGCGTTATGTTGGCAGTTATGAGTGCAGCTGTATTCACCGGCTGCGGCGGCGAGAAAAAAGAAGAAGCAGCTCCGGCAGCAGGCGGCAAAATCGTTGTAATTTCCCGTGAAGACGGCAGCGGCACCCGCGGCGCATTCATCGAACTTTTCGGCATTGAAAAGAAAGGTGACGACGGCAAAAAAGTTGATATGACCACTCAGGACGCTTCCATCACCAACAGCACCGCTGTTATGATGACCACCGTTGCAGGCAACAAAGACGCTATCGGCTATATCTCCCTCGGTTCTTTAAACGATACCGTTAAAGCACTGAAAATTGACGGCGCAGAAGCAAGCGCAGCAAACATTAAATCCGGCACTTACAAAGTTGCCCGTCCGTTCAACATTGTAACTAAAGACGGCGTAAGTGCTGTTGCTCAGGACTTCATTTCCTTCATCATGTCCAAAGAAGGCCAGGAAGTAGTTTCCAAAAACGGTTACATTGGCAGCGACAAAGCTGAAGCATACAAAGGCAGCAAACAGAGCGGCAAAATTGTTGTAGCCGGTTCTTCTTCCGTAACCCCTGTTATGGAAAAACTGAAAGAAGCTTATGTAAAACTGAATCCGGATGTTAACATCGAAGTTCAGCAGAGCGACTCCACCACCGGCGTTCAGTCCGCAATCAACGGCGTATGCGATATCGGCATGGCTTCCCGCGAACTGAAAAAGAGCGAACTTGATGCAGGCGTTAAAAACACCGTTATTGCTACCGACGGCATTGCAGTTGTAGTAAACAAAGCCAACAAGGTTGATAACCTTACCAAAGCTCAGGTTGCAGATATCTTCACCGGTAAAGCAACCGAATGGAACAAACTGTAATTCACATTCAGCTTTAATATCGACAATACAGCAAATTTTAACGGTTGCCTTTCACCGGGCAACCGTTAATTATAATAATGCAGAAAATTATTATTGATGGAAATTGTGAGGGTTTATGAAAACAGGTAAAGAAGAAATAATGCGCCTTGTCTTTTTGCTGGCGGCATGCGCTTCCATTGCCCTTGTTGCAATGATTTGCGTATTTTTGTTCGGCAACGGCCTGCCGACAATAGGCAAAATTGGCGTAACTGAATTTTTCCTGGGCGAAACATGGCGGCCTAATAACGATTTGTACGGCATTTTGCCGATGATACTGGGCAGCGCTTATGTTACTTTGGGCGCTATCATTGTCGGCGTGCCTATCGGCATTTTAACCGCTGTTTTTATGGCTCGTTTCTGCCCGGACAGCATTTACAGATTTTTAAAACCGGCAGTTGAACTTCTTGCCGGTATTCCTTCCGTTGTTTATGGCTTCTTCGGCCTGGTGGTAATGGTTCCTTTCATCCGCGACAACATTGGCGGCACCGGCAGCAGCATGCTTACGGCTTCACTGCTTTTGGCCATGATGATTCTGCCGACCCTTATCAGCGTTGCCGAAGCTGCACTCAGGGCAGTGCCCAACAGCTATTATGAAGGTGCTCTGGCACTTGGCGCAGGGCATGTGCGCAGCGTATTTTTTACGATTGTGCCGGCTGCCAAATCCGGCATTATGGCGGCTATTATTCTGGGCCTTGGCCGCGCGGTTGGCGAAACAATGGCAGTAATTATGGTTGCGGGCAACCAGGCACGTATGCCGCAGGGTCTGCTTGAAGGCGTGCGTACAATGACAACCAATATCGTTATTGAAATGGGCTACGCAGCCGATATGCACCGCGATGCGCTTATCGCAACGGCGGTTGTGCTTTTCATATTTATTCTCATTATCAATTTAACGTTCTCGTATCTGAAGGGTAAGGTGGTACAGCAATGAGCAGCAGTTCTTTAAGCAAAACGCTGTACAGGTACGGGCGCGACCCTGTGTCCATGACATTACTTGTATGCGTAATAGTTTCGGCAGTAATTACATTCATGTCGCTGGCCTTTTTGTTGGGCTACATTCTTTTGCAGGGTATTCCGAACATTAATTTAGATTTATTTGCTTTTGAATATAATACGGAAAATGTTTCGCTTTTCCCTGCTTTGGTAGATACCGTTATCATGGTGCTGCTGGCTCTGGCAATAGCCACGCCGCTCGGCATCTTTGCAGCAATTTACCTTGTTGAATACGCAAGCCGCGATAATAAAATTGTCGGCGTGGTAAGGGTTACGGCAGATACTTTGTCCGGTATTCCTTCCATTGTTTACGGTTTGTTCGGCATGCTGTTCTTTGTAACCTATTTAAAATGGAGCTACTCGCTACTTGCAGGCTCCTGCACGGTTGCAATTATGATTTTGCCGCTGATTATGCGTACTACCGAAGAAGCGTTAAAAGCAATTCCCGATAGTTACCGCGAAGGCAGCTACGGCCTTGGCGCCGGCAAACTGCGCACGGTATTTGCAATTGTTCTGCCTTCTGCCATTCCCGGCATTCTGGCAGGCGTAATTCTCGGCATTGGCCGTATTGTAGGCGAAACCGCAGCACTTATGTATACCTCCGGTACCGTTGCAGCGCTGCCGCACAACGTGTTTTCGTCCGGCCGTACTTTGGCGGTGCATATGTACGTACTTGCCAGCGAAGGCCTTTTTATGAAACAGGCTTATGCAACGGCTGTTATACTTGTTGTAATTGTAATTGCCATTAACGCGGCTTCTTCTTATTTGGCACGTAAATTGATGAAAGGGAACTGAGATGGAAGATAAAATTACTATACAAAACCTCGATTTATATTACAGCGAATTTCACGCATTGAAGGATATCAACATGCATATCCGTGAAAAAGAAATCACTGCATTCATCGGGCCTTCCGGCTGCGGCAAATCCACCTTGCTGCGCTGCCTGAACCGTATGAACGATTTGGTTGAAGGCTGCCGTGTAACAGGCAAAGTTTTGCTTAACGGCGATGATATTTACCTGAATGACGATGTTAACATGCTCCGCAAACGCGTGGGCATGGTGTTCCAGAAGCCTAACCCGTTTCCGATGAGCGTTTATGATAACATTGCTTTCGGCCCGAGAACCCATGGCATCCATTCCAAAAGCAAACTGGATGACATTGTTGAAGATTCTCTGCGCAAAGCAGCCATCTGGGACGAAGTAAAAGACCGCCTTGACAAAAGCGCGCTGGGCTTCTCCGGCGGCCAGCAGCAGCGCCTGTGCATTGCACGCGCCCTTGCCGTACAGCCCGAAGTGCTTTTAATGGACGAACCTACCTCCGCCCTTGACCCGATTTCAACTTTAAAAATTGAAGACCTTGCAGTAGAATTAAAACAGAATTATACTATTGTTATAGTAACGCACAATATGCAGCAGGCAGTGCGTATTTCCGATAAAACAGCCTTCTTCCTTCTGGGTGAGGTTATTGAGTTTAATGACACTGAAACGCTGTTCAGCAATCCGAAAGAGAAAAAGACGGAAGATTACATTACAGGGAGGTTCGGCTGATGGTAAGAAGCAGATTTATGGCACAGATGGAGCAGCTCAATACGGAACTTATCGTAATGGGCACCCTGTGCGAAAACGCTCTGGAAAAAGTTGCAAATGCGCTTGAGAACCCTACTGACGAAGTATCAAGGGACATAATTATTTTAAGCAAAAAAACCGAAGAAAAAGAAAGGGAACTGGAAAACATCTGCATTAACCTGCTTTTGAAACAGCAGCCGGTTGCTTCCGACCTGCGCCAGATTTCTTCCGCATTAAAAATGGTAACCGATATGCGCCGTATCGGCGAAGTTGCAGGCAACATTGCCGAAATTTTAAACCAGGATAATTTAAGAATGGACTATGACACAAGCATTCTTAAAAAAATGGCTGCAGCTACCAAAAAGATGGTGTCCAATACTCTGGATGCTTTTGTAAAAAGCGATATCCGCACCGCGCAGCAGGTTGAACGTGATGATGACCAGGTTGACGAATTGTTTGCCCAGTCCAAACATGAGCTGATTCAGATTATCCGCAATTCTCAGGACAGCGGCGAACAGGCTATTGATTATCTGATGATTGCCAAATATTTTGAAAAAATCGGTGATCATGCTGTAAATATCTCTCAATGGGTATTGTTTATGATAACCGGAACGCTTGAGGAGGACAGCATACATGATATTTTGCGTGGAGGACGATCCTAATATCCGCGAACTTGAAGTTTATACTTTAAAATCCACCGGTTTTCCGGCGTTGGGGCTGGAAAGCGGCGATGAACTTTTTAAAGCGCTGGAAACCGTATTGCCGCAGCTGATAATTCTTGATATTATGCTGCCAGGCGAGGACGGTATGGCTATATTAAAACGCCTGCGCCGTGATAAGCGCACTGCGGACATCCCTGTTATCATGGCTACGGCCAAAGGTTCGGAGTTCGACAAAGTACACGGGCTTGACAGCGGTGCAGACGATTATATTGCTAAACCGTTCGGCATGATGGAAATGGTATCGCGTGTTAAAGCGGTACTGCGCCGTTATGTAAAAGAAGATAAATCGAGCGAACTTACCAACGGACTGATTACCATGGATATTGCCCGCCATATGGTTTTTGTAAACGGCGAAGAAGTTGTGCTGACTTATAAAGAGTTTGAAGTTCTGCATAAACTTATGGAACGCCCGGGGCAGGTTTTTACCCGCGAACAGCTTTTAACAGATATCTGGGGTTATGATTTTGCAGGCGAAACCAGAACCGTCGATGTGCATATCCGCACACTCAGACAAAAACTCGGCAGCGCCAGTACGGTTATTGAAACCGTGCGCGGCGTTGGCTACCGTATAGGTGCGGAACATGAAAAATAAAATTTTCCGCGCGCTGGTGGCGCTGGCTGCAATGGCAGTGCTTGTGGCATCGGGCTTGATAACTTTCCTTGTTTCGCAGGATTATTTTAACGAAACAAAAAAGGAGCTTGCCCAGGAAGCACGCTATATCAGCATGGGGCTGGAAAGCGGCGGCAATGACTTTTTAAATAAAATTGCAGCCGAAAACGGCAGCAATGTGCGTATAACGCTTATAGACAAAGACGGTATAGTGCTTTTTGACAATCAGGCAGAAGCAAAAACGCTTGAAAACCATGCCATGAGGCAGGAAATTATGGAAGCTGTTGCCGTTGGCGCGGGCGAAGCAGAGCGCTTTTCGGATACGCTTGACAAAACAACGTATTATTATGCCGTACGTCTTGAGGACGGTAAAATACTGCGCCTTGCGCGTACTATTGACAGCATTTATAAATCGGTGCTGCAAATGCTGCCGATAATGGGCGGCATTGTAATTGTGGTTGCGTTTTTGGCAAGCATTGTGGCGCGCAGGGTTACGTTTAACCTTATTAAGCCTCTTGACCAGGTTAACCTTGACGAGCCGCTGGACAACGAAACCTATGATGAGCTGGCTCCGTTTTTAACGCGTATAGCCAAGCAGAAACGCCAGCTGAGCAAAAACCTTAAAAAGCTGCGCGGCAAACAGGAAGAACTTACCATTATTACCAATAACATGAATGAGGGGCTTGTTTTGTTAAACGGGCAGCAGAATGTGCTGTTTATTAACGAAAGTGCGGCTAAAATTTTTGGCTTCAGCGCTAAAGAGGTTATTGGTAGGAATATTTTAACTGTTGACCGTGCGCAGGAAGTACAGGACCTTTTGCAGAAGGTTTCGCAGGCAGGTAAGGGCGAAGGGCTTTACGAAAAAGACGGGCATTTTTACCAGCTTTCCGGCAGCAGCGTAAACGGCAGCGGCAGCGTTATTTTAATTTATGATGTTACCGAAAAAATGACAGCCGAAAAACTGCGCCGCGAGTTCAGCGCCAATGTTTCGCACGAACTTAAAACCCCGCTGCAATCTATTTTGGGCTATGCCGAAATAATGAAAAACGGCCTTGTAAAAGACGAGGATAAGCAGCGCTTTTTGGAACGCATCCACGCCGAAGCGGGCAATATGATAGAGCTTATTCAGAACATCATGGAGCTTTCCCGTCTGGACGAAAACAAAACGCTGGATGAGTTTGAAGATGTTGATTTGCTTAAACTTGCGCAGTCGGTAACTTTACGTTTGAAACATAAAGCACAGACCAAAGGCGTAACGCTTAACGTAAGCGGCAGCAGCGCTTGTGTTTGTGGCGTGCAGTCTATTTTAAGCGAAGTTTTGTATAACCTTGTCGATAATTCGATAAAATACAACAAAGACAACGGCAAAGTTGATGTTAAAGTGCAGGACGCCAGCGATGAAGTAACCGTCAGCGTAAGCGATACCGGCATTGGCATTGGCGCAGCCGACAGGGAACGAGTGTTTGAACGCTTTTACAGAGCGGATAAGAGCCATTCCAAAGAAATTGGCGGCACTGGGCTTGGGCTTTCCATAGTAAAGCACGGCGTGCTGTTCCATAAAGGCAGGGTGGAGCTTGAAAGCGAACCCGGTGTTGGTACAACGATAACCTTTGTTCTGCCTAAAAAACGGCAGTAATTTTGAAATTCTCCATTTTAAAAGACAGCAGTTTAATTTGGCTGCTGTCTTTTATTTTTTGCTTGTCAAATATAAATTTTTTGGTTATAATGTTTAAGTAAATTAATAGGACTGTTCGGAACCATCCAGTCCCTAAACAAAACTACGGGCGTGTGCCGCATAAGCGGCCTTTATATTGTTATGCAATCCGTCTGTAGCCAGACGGATTTTTTATTTTACGGAGGCATAATTTTGAAAGCACTGGTACTATTAAGCGGCGGGGTAGACAGTACAACCTGCCTTGCCGTTGCCAAAGAAAAATACAGCGAGGTTATTGCGCTGGCACTGTATTACGGGCAAAAACACAGCAAGGAACTGGCGGCTGCGGAAAAAATAGCAGCATATTATAATACGCAGCTGATAAAACTTGATTTAACGCCTGTTTTTGCGTACAGCAACTGCTCGCTTTTGCAGCAGTCAACCGAAGAAATTCCGCATGAATCTTATGCCGGGCAGATTAAAAAGCAGCACGGTGAACCGGTATCCACTTATGTGCCTTTCCGCAACGGCGTATTTTTAAGCGTAGCCGCAAGCATTGCACTGGCGCAAAATTGCAGTGTTGTTTATTACGGTGCCCATGCAGATGATGCGGCAGGCAGCGCTTACCCGGATTGCAGCAGCGATTTTAACAATAAAATAAATGAAGGCATATATATTGGCAGTGGGCGTAAGGTTCAGCTTGCTGCGCCGTTTGTAAATTTAAGCAAAAAAGATATTGTGGCAACAGGCCTGCAGCTGAAAGTGCCTTACGAACTTACCTGGAGCTGCTACTGCGGCGGCGAAAAACCGTGCGGCAGCTGCGGAACCTGTATCGACAGAAAAGCGGCCTTTGCGGCAAACGGGGTGCAGGACCCCTTAAAATACGAAAATTAAAGGAGATTTATATGAAAAGATACACACAAACACAAAAATTAACTATTGCCGGTATTTGCATAGCTTTGTACATTGCGGTAATGATGTGCACGCAAACTTTTGCCTTCGGGCAGTATCAGGTGCGCATAGCAACGGCCATGTATGGCTTAAGTGCAATTTTTCCGTTTTTAATTGTGCCGTTTGGCATTGCCAATGTTATAAGCAATACCATCATGGGCGGGCTTGGGCCTCTTGATATGATTGGCGGCGGCATTGTAGGCATTGTTACTACTTCTGTTATCGTGCTTGCCAAAAAATATGGCTGCGGCAACTGGTGCATTTTGTTTGCCATAACTTTAATTCCCGGCCTTGGCGTACCGGTTTGGCTTTCCGTGCTGCTCGATTTGCCGTACTGGCTGCTGGCATCTTCTGTGCTTGTAGGGCAGTTTGTATGCGGTCTTGCCGGAGCGGCGCTTGTAACTGCGCTTGAAAAATCGTTTGCCGTAAATATTGCGGCGGAAAGGAAATAAACATGACATCTGGAAGAACCAAAGAAGAATTACAGGGCGTCGGCCTTTTAGGGCATAAAACCAACTATCCAACCGATTATGCGCCGGAGGTTTTGGAATCGTTCATTAACAAGCATCCCGGCAACGATTATTTTGTAAAATTTAACTGCCCGGAATTTACCAGCTTGTGCCCGATGACAGGGCAGCCTGATTTTGCCACTATTTATATTTCGTATGTGCCTGATATGAAGCTTGTGGAAAGCAAATCGCTGAAGCTGTATTTGTTCAGCTTCCGTAACCACGGCGATTTTCATGAGGACTGCGTAAATATTATTATGAAAGACCTGATTAAGCTGATGGAGCCTAAATATATTGAAGTATGGGGCAAATTTACCCCGCGCGGCGGCCTTTCTATCGACCCATACGCAAATTACGGCAAACCCGGAACCGAATGGGAGGAAGTTGCCAAAAAGCGCATGCATTACCACGACATGAACCCGGAAATTGTAAATTACAGAAAGTAGAATAAGAAGAATTTTTAATAAGCACTGTTAGCTATACGTTAGCAGTGCTTATTTTTTTAATTATATAGAAAAATTTTATCATTTGGAGTTCATATAAAAAATTTTTATGAAATGGTAAAAATAGATTGAATTGGATAATTTGTTTCTTTTAATTTAAAATTTAATTAAAGAAAAATATATGAGGAGGGATGAATATGGACACAATGCGTGATATTTGTAAAAAATTTTTTGATGATGAAAAAAAGTATGAATTTGGTGGTGGACAAAAGCAAATTGATAAATTACATGCAAAAGGACGTCTTTTTGCACGTGAACGTATACAAAAGCTTCTTGATCCGGATACATTTGTAGAACTTGACAGATATGTTGAACATAATTGCCATAATTTTGGTATGGATAAAAAAGAAGGGTTGGGAGACGGTGTTATAACTGGATATGGCAAAATTAATGGAGAGTTAGTTTATGTGTATGTTGATGATTTTACTGTATTTGGCGGTACAATGGGCGAAATGACATCTAAAAAAATTTGTAAAGTTTTAGATTTAGCTTTGGAAAATCGTAAGCCTGTTATAGCAATTCATGATAGTGGCGGAGGAAGAATCCAAGAAGGTGTAGATGCGAAACACGCCTATGGCGAGATTTTTTATAGAAATACGATTATGTCAGGTGTAGTGCCGCAAATTTCTGTTATTGCAGGTCCGTGCGCAGGTGGTGCGGTATATTCTCCTGCACTTACTGATTTTGTGATAATGGTTGATAAAATCAGTCATATGTTTGTTACAGGCCCTAAAGTATGTAAAACTGCTTTAAATGAGGATGTAACTGAAGAAGAATTGGGCGGTGCATTAACTCAAAATCAACAAAGTGGTAGTGCGCATCTTTTAGCTGCGAATGAAACAGAGTGTTTTAATCTTATAAGACAACTTTTAAGCTATCTTCCTTCGTCAAATATCGATAAACCATTACATTATTCTAATGTAGAACCTGAATTGAAAGAAAGTTTGTTGGATATAGTTCCTGCTGATGGAAGTCATGGCTATGATATCCGTAAAGTAATAAATGCTGTATTTGATGGGAATTCATTTTTTGAGATTCAGCCATTATTTGCGCAAAACATTGTCATTGGTTTTGCACGTATAAATGGCAATACAACAGGTATTATTGCTAATCAGCCACAGTGTATGGCAGGGTGTCTTGATATAAATGCTTCTGATAAAGCTGCAAGATTTGTACGGTTTTGCGATTGTTTTAATATACCGATTGTTTCATTAGTTGACGTTCCGGGTTATTTACCTGGAACTTATCAGGAAAAAAATGGCATTATTCGCCATGGAGCTAAACTTTTATATGCTTATTCTGAAGCAACTGTTCCTAAAATTACGCTGGTTTTGCGTAAAGCTTATGGCGGAGCTCAGAACGCTATGTGTTCCAAGGAATTGCACGCCGATTATCTTTTCTTGTGGCCTTCAGCAGAGATTGCTGTTATGGGGGCTGCTGGCGCTGCTAATATAATTTTCAGAAAAGAAATTGCTGCTTCAGCTGATCCTGCTGCTACACGTGCAGAAAAAATATTAGAGTATGAAAAGAAATTTGCAACACCTCTTGCAGCTGCACGCCGTGGATATGCTGATCGTATTATACATCCTGAAAATACACGTCAAGAGTTGATTTATGCTTTAGAGTCATTAAAAAATAAAAATCAAAAAATACCTTGGAAAAAACATGGAAATATTCCGTTGTGACTCTAATATAAAATTTAAAGGAGGGTGTTATTATGGGATTGTTAAGTGGTTATCGTGTAGTTGATTTTACAAGCTTTGTTTCTGGACCTACCTGTACACGGTTGTTGGCTGATTTAGGTGCAGAAGTCATCAGGATTGAGAGACCAGATAAGAAAAAAGGAAGCGGCCCGTACAAAGGCGGCGAAAGAACTGTAGATTTGGGTTTAATGCGTGGTAAAAAAAGTGTAACTTTAAATGCGAAAGACCCTGAAGATCATGAAATTTTAATGAAACTTATAGAAACTGCCGACGTTGTAGTTGAGAACTTCAGACCGGGAGTAACTACTCGTATGGGTGTTTCTTATCAAGACGTTATTAAAATAAATCCGAATGTAGTTTATACATCAATATCAGGTTTTGGTCAATACGGACCATACAAAAGCAAAGGTGCGTTTGATATTATTGCCGAAGCAATGAGTGGCTTTATGAGCATTACTGGTGAACGAAATGGTAAACCAGTACGTGCCGGTGCTTCTATTGCCGATATATTTTCCGGCCTTGAAGCTGCATACGGAACTGTAGCTATGTTGCTTAACCGTGAAAGAACTGGCAAGGGCAATTATTTGGATGTTGCTATGTTAGATACAATGTTTGCAGTTTGCAATAATCCTGTTACTCAATATTTATGTGGAGGTCCGGTAGCGCAAAGAATTGGCAATGAACATCCGCAAGATGTACCTTGGGATGATTTTCCTACTAAAGATGGACGATTAGTTATCGCGTGTGCTAGAACCAACCTTTATGTAAAATTATGTGAAGTACTTGGTTGTCAAGAATATATTGATGATCCTCGTTTTTACAATGATGCAGTAAGATTGGAAAATAAAGAAGCTTGTCATGAAATAGTGAGAAGTTTCACCAAAGATTGGATTACTGCTGATTTAATTGAGGCTTGTGATAAGGCTGGTGTACCGTGCGCTACTGTAGCTACAATTGATCAGGCATGTGAAAATGAAAGTATTAAAGCAAGAGGCATGATTGCTACGGTAACGCATAAAACTGCCGGAGAGTATCAATTACCTGGTTCTCCTTTAAAATTTTTAAATGATCCGGTAAAGCTTACTAAAGGTTCGCCTATTTTGGGAGAAAATAACAGAGAAATTTTTACAAGCCTTGGTATGAGCAAAGAAGAAATAGATACACTGCTGGCTAAACAGGCAAAAGTACGTACTTTTTTCAAGGAATTCGAGTTAGATTAATTTGAATTTTTATCCTTCATTTGAAAGAGGGCGTTAATTATGATTATGTGGTTCGCTGTTCTAATAATTATTTTAGCCATATATGCTTTAGCTAAACGTTATGAAGCAAGAATGGTACTTTTAGTATCAGGTATGGTTATGTGTTTTGCTGCAATGGATCCAATGGCAGGCTTTAATGCTTTGTCGAAATCTATTGCTGGTGCTAAAGTTATAGAAACCATTGCAGGATCTATGGCTTTTGCTTATGTAATGACTTATACAAAATGCGATCAGCACCTGGTACATATGCTTTCTGATGTTTTGAAAAAGGTTAAACCAATTTTTCTTGTACCTGGTGGGATTTTAGTAACTGCATTTGTACACATTTCTGTACCGAGCGCAGCTGGATGTGTAGCATCGGTTGGACCAGTTTTAGCTCCAATTTTAATGGGTGCAGGTGTTGCTCCGGTAATGGTTGGCTCTATTCTGTTTTGTGGTACTTTTGGAGCAACAATGTTAAATCCAGGATTTCATCAGATTGCAGTTGTTGCAGATGCTACTGGCGAACAGCCTGCTGCGATAGTAGGTAATCATTTTTTTATAGTTTTAGCTGTATCTCTTGTTGTAATTGTTGTTGAAACAATTGTAGCTTATTATTTAAAAGAATACAAAGGATATGTTCGACCAATGACGGATGAAGAAAGGGCAGCGGAAAGTGCATTTAAATTAAATTATGTATATGCATTGACACCTTTATTGCCGTTAACATTGATAATTCTAGGGAATATGAATATCATTCCTCAATTAAAGGTATTAAGTATACTTCATTGTATGTTGATCGGTGTTTTTGCACTTTGCATAGTTACTAAAACAAATCCGGCAAAGATTTCTATAGCATATTGGGAAGGATTTGGTAAAGGTATTACCAATATATATGCAATAATTATATGTTCAGCAGTGTTTGTTGCTGGTATACAGGTTACTGGATTATTGCAGCAAATGTTGGATTTAATGTCTTCAAATCCTTCTATTGCTAAAATTACTGGTTCAATAGGACCATTTCTTTTAGCTGTAATTTGCGGCAGTGGTGATGCGGCGTCTGTAGCTTTTAATCAGTCAGTTACGCCATATGCGGCATCGTTTGGCATTAAACCGGTTGATTTAGGCGGGATGGCTGCGTTTACAGGGTGTTTAGGCAGGACTATGTCGCCAATTGCTGGAGTGGTATTTGTATGTATGGGTCTTACAGGTACAAAAGATCCTATCGCTTTTACTAAACGAAATGCTCCAGCTATGATAGCAGGGTTGATTACAACTACAGTATTATTTATGGCAAGATAATAAAGATATATAAATAGAATGATTTTATATCAATCCCGCCATATATTAGAGATATTTTAAATATATGGCGGGAAATTTGGTAGTATAATATATCTTAATCAAAAGTTTTTTTGAAAGGAGGATATAATATGGATTATACTGACTGGTTAATTTTAAAAACATTATCACAAGAACGAAAGATTACATCGACCGCTGAAAAATTATTTATTACACAACCAGCTTTAACTTATCGTATAAAGATGTTGGAAAAAGAATTTCAAACACCTCTTTTGGTACGTACTCCTAAAGGTATAGAATTTACAAGCGAAGGAAATATAGTTTGTGCATATGCTGAAGAAATGTTAAAACAGTATAATGATGTAAAAAATGTAGTATCTTCTATGGATAATGAAGTTAGAGGTACAGTAAGTGTTGCAGTTTCTCCGGCTTTTATTAGAGAATTAATACCTGATATATTATGTGAATTCCGAAAAAAGTATCCTAAAGTATCGATTTATTTAAAATCAGATTTAAGCAGTTTATGCATAGATAAGTTGATGAATGATGAAGTACATGTTGCTATTATACGTGGAAATTATAATCTGCGATGTAATTCTAATTTATTAAATATAAGACCGATAACATTAATTACAAAAGAACAGATAAACTTGAAAGATTTGCCTAAATTGCCTTATATAATGTATGAAACGGATGAAACTTTGGAGAGAGATATTTTTACGTGGTGGTATGATAATTATGACGTTCCGCCCAATGTTATTATGCATATAAATGATTCTAGAGCTTGCAGAGAAATGGTAGCGAGAAATTTGGGGTTTTCAATATTACCTGCTTCCAATAATAAAGAAAACTATGATTTTTATGAAATTGGCCTGTTGAAAAAAGATGGAAGTTATCTTGAGAGGGCATCATGGATTATATATAAGGATTATACGAAAAAGATTAATGCAACTAAAGTTTTTATTGATTTTGTACGCAAGTATATGGCTGATAAAAATAATTTGATTGATAAGAATATTGGATAAGTAGTATGGATTGTTATTAGTAAAGAATAAATATACTATTATTTATTTAAGCAGCTGAATATTTAAACTAAATTTTACAGGTTGAAGGCAGTTTTGCCTTCAACTTTTTTGTTTTGTACTTCTTTTTTTGTATGATATGTGCTACAATATTTATAAATAAGGTACTCTTATTTGTTTTGTTTAGAAATCGTGGGACTTAAAAAGGACCACGAGGGACAAAACCTGATAGGTGAAGGCTTATGGATAGTATTATCAATTTACAAAAGAAAATTGTTCCCGAACTGACCAACCTTTTGGTGCAGCGTTACCAGATTCTGCGCCAGGTCAGCCACGAACATCCTATTGGCAGGCGTGCTTTGGCAGCAAGGCTTGGGTTGAGCGAAAGGGTTTTGCGCGCCCAGGTCGATTTTTTTAAAGGCTGCGGGCTGCTTGTTTTTTCTTCGGCCGGAATGACGGTAACGGAGGAAGGCATGGATATTTTGCGGGAGCTTGCCGATTATGTACGCAAATTGCAGGGGCTTAACTCTTTGGAACAGCTTTTATGCAGCAAGCTGAATATCGGCAGGGTTGTTATCATTCCAGGAGATTCCGACCAGGAAGAAGTTGTTAAGCGCGAGATAGGGCGTGCGGCGGCACGTATTTTAAGCAGGCTGCTGGGCGACGGCAAAAAGCATATTGTCGCTGTCAGCGGCGGTACTACAATGGCGGCGCTTGCTGCCAATATCAGCGGCAGCCACCCGCAAACAGTGGTTGTGCCTGCGCGAGGCGGTCTTGGTGATAACGTGGAATTGCAGGCCAATACCATTGCAACGGTGCTGGCACAGCGTATGGGTGCATCTTACCGCCAGCTGTATGTGCCGGACAGCGTGAGTGAAGAAATTTTAAACAGCATTTTGGCGGAAGACACCGGCGTTAAAGCCGTTGTTGATATTATCAAGCAGGCTGATATTCTTGTGCATGGCGTGGGGCAGGCAGCCGTTATGGCGCGCCACCGCCGCATGGCACCGGAGTTTATTCAAAAACTTTTGGACGACGGCGCTGTTGGCGAGGCCTTTGGCCAGTACTGCGCGCTGGATGGCAGGCAGGTTTACATGACAAACAATGCCGGGCTGATGTTGCAGGATTTGCCGAAAATAGGCACTGTTATCGGCGTGGCCGGCGGGCGCAGCAAGGCAGAAGCAATTTTATCGGTAATACGTGCTTCACGGCAGGATATTCTTGTTACGGACGAAGCTGCGGCGCACTGTATTGCAGAAATGCTTGAAGATTAAGTTATAAAGCACTTTTGTGCAAAAATAAATCATCATATATTTTAAAGGAGGATTTTATTATGACAAAAGTAGGTATTAATGGATTTGGCCGTATCGGCCGCAATGTTTTCCGTGCAGCATTCGGCAACCCCGATTTTGATGTTGTGGCTGTAAATGACCTGACGGACGCTGCAACCCTTGCACACCTGTTAAAATATGATTCCATTCATGGCACTTTTGACCATGATGTTACTGCCGAAGGCGAATATCTTGTTGTTGACGGCAAAAAAGTTAAAGTACTGGCTCAGACCGACCCGGCTAAACTGCCCTGGGGCGAACTCGGCGTAGAAATCGTTGTTGAATCTACCGGCCGCTTTACCGAAGGCGCCAAAGCTAAAGCACATCTTGAAGCAGGCGCTAAAAAAGTTATTATTTCTGCTCCGGCTAAAGGCGAAGATATTACCATTGTTATGGGCGTTAACGAAGATAAATATGAAGCAGACAAACACAATATTATCTCCAACGCTTCCTGCACTACCAACTGCCTGGCTCCGTTCACCAAAGTTCTGCTGGAAAACTTTGGTATTGTTAGCGGCCTTATGACTACCGTTCATTCTTACACCAATGACCAGAGAATCCTTGACCTGCCGCACAAAGATTTGCGCCGCGCCCGTGCAGCTGCGCAGTCCATCATTCCGACCACTACCGGCGCTGCCAAAGCAGTTTCCCTGGTTCTGCCGGAAGTTAAAGGCAAACTGAACGGTTTTGCAATGCGCGTTCCTACCCCGAACGTTTCCATTACCGACCTGACCGTACTGCTTGAAAAAGATACCACTGCCGAAGAAATTAACGCAGCTCTTAAAAAAGCAGCAGAAGGCGAACTGAAAGGCATTATGGGCTACAACGAACTGCCGCTGGTTTCCCGCGATTACAACGGCTGCCCGCTCAGCTCCATTGTTGACGGCCTTTCCACCATGATGGTTGGCCCGCGTATGGCTAAAGTTGTTGCCTGGTATGATAACGAATGGGGTTATTCCAATCGTGTTGTTGACCTTGCCTGCTACATTGCCTCCAAAGGCCTGTAAGAAGGTGGAGTAATGGAAAAGAAAACCTTATGCGATTTAGAGCTTAACGGCAAAAAAGCCCTCGTGCGCGTTGATTACAACGTGCCGATGGATGCCGAAGGCAATATTACTGACGATACCCGCATTACCGCTTCGCTTGATACTTTGCGTTATCTTCTGGAGCATGGCGCTGCCGTTATTTTAATGGCTCACCTTGGCCGCCCGAAAGGCGAAGTAAACAAAAAATATTCTTTGGAGCCGGTTGCCGCATATTTAAGCAAACTGCTTGATATGCCTGTTGCCTTTGCGCATGACTGCATTGGCGAAGAAGCAGAAAAAATGGCAGCGGCTTTAAAACCGGGCGAAGTTTTAATGCTTGAAAACCTGCGCTTCCATAAAGAAGAAGAAAAAAATGACCTTGGCTTTGCCGAAAAACTTGCTTCGCTGGCCGATGTATATATTAATGACGGTTTCGGCGTTTCGCACCGTGCGCATGCTTCGGTAGAAGGCGTTACGCATTTTCTGCCGGCTGCCGCAGGCTTCCTGCTCGAAAAAGAAATTAAGTTTATCGGGCGTGCCGTTACCAATCCGCTGCATCCTTATGCGGCAATTATCGGCGGCGCAAAAGTTTCCGATAAAATCGGCGTAATAGAAAACCTGCTTGACAAAGTTGACGTGCTTCTTATCGGCGGCGGCATGGCTAATACCTTCCTTGCCGCACAAGGCCACAAAATGGGCAAATCCCTTGTTGAAGAAGATAAACTTGAACTGGCGCGTGCCCTGCTTAAAAAAGCAGCAGAAAACAATGTTAAAATGCTGCTGCCGGTTGACCTTGTAATGGCTTCTGCCTTTGCGGCTGACGCCGATACAAAGGTTGAACGTGTTGAAAACCTGAGCCAGGACTATATGGCGCTTGACATTGGCCCGGAAAGCCGTTTGCAGTATGAAGCTGCTTTGCAGGGCGCAAAAATGATTGTTTGGAACGGCCCTATGGGCGTATTTGAAATGGATGCTTTTGCACATGGCACGGAAGCTGTTGCCGAAGCAGTTGCCAAGAGCAAGGCTGTAAGCATTGTAGGCGGCGGCGACAGTGTTGCCGCTATTGAAAAGACGGGCCTTGCTTCTAAAATAAGCCATATTTCTACCGGCGGCGGTGCAAGCCTTGAATATCTGGAAGGCAAAGTGCTGCCCGGTATTGCCGCATTGGATGACCTGCGCCGCAAAATGGTTGCAGGCAACTGGAAAATGCACAAAACCGTCGGCGAAGCGGTAGAACTTGCAGAAAGCATTGTAGAAGAAACGAACGGAACTTTGAACGAAGTTGTTATTTTCCCGCCGTTTACTGCTTTGGAAACCGTTGCCGATGCTATCGACGGCAAACATGTCGGCTACGGCGCGCAGGATATTTTCTGGGAAGATGAAGGCGCTTACACCGGCGCTGTTTCCGGCAAAATGATTGCCGATATCTGCGCGGAATACGTAATTATCGGCCATTCCGAACGCCGCACGCTGTTTGGCGACAACGAAGTAGCCGTTGCTAAAAAACTGCGTGCTGCTTACAGAAATGGCCTGAAGCCTGTGCTTTGCGTTGGCGAAAATGCCGAAGAACGCGCAGAAGGCAAAACCTCCCGCAAAATAAGCATGCAGCTGCAAAACGCATTAAAAGGCATTACCGCCCAGGAAGCAGAAAACATGGTTGTTGCTTATGAGCCTTTGTGGGCCATTGGCAGCGGCAATGCTGCAACGGCGGCAGATGCACAGGAAGTTGCCGTGCTTATCCGCAGCAAGATAGAAAAAATCTTTTCGGAAGAAGTTGCACGCAAAGTACGTATTTTGTACGGTGGCAGCGTAACCGAAAAGAATGCTGCCGATTTTGTGCAGGGCGAAATTGACGGCGTGCTGGTTGGCGGCGCTAGCCTGAAAGCAGACAGCTTCAGCGCTATTGTACGCAGTGTGTGAGGATAACATGAAACCTGTAATGCTTATGATTTTGGACGGCTGGGGCATTGCCCCGGCCGGGCCTTATAATGCGGCCAAAACAGCAAAAACGCCGGAGCTTTCCCGCCTTTTTGAAACTTACCCGCATACAAGGCTTTTGGCTTCTGGCAATGCGGTAGGGCTGCCAGAAGGGCAGATGGGCAATTCGGAAGTAGGGCATTTGAATATCGGCGCCGGGCGCATTGTGTACCAGGAACTGACGCGTATTACCAAAGCCTGCGAAGAAGGCACGCTGCTGCAAAACAAAGCGCTGCTTGAATGTATGGCGCGGGTAAAGCAAAACGGCGGCTCACTGCATTTAATGGGCCTTTTAAGCGATGGCGGCGTACACAGCCACGAAAACCATTTGTGGGCGCTTTTAAAAATGGCGAAGGCTAACGGGCTTAAAAAAGTTTATGTGCATGCGTTTTTAGATGGCCGTGATGTTGGCCCGAGCACAGCGTTGACTTATATTGAACGCCTGCAAAAAGTTATTGACGAAACAGGCTGCGGCGAAATTGCAACCGTCAGCGGGCGTTATTACGCCATGGACCGCGACAAACGCTGGGCGCGTACGCAAAAGGCTTATGATGCCATAACGCTGCACAGCGGAAAAACTTTTGCTTCTGCCGCTGAAGGCATTGAAGCAAGTTATGCTGCCGGTGTTACCGACGAATTTGTTGAGCCGTTTGTTGTTGCTTCCGAAAATGACAGCCGCGTAAAAGACGGCGACGGCGTTATATTTTATAACTTCCGCCCGGACAGGGCAAGGCAGCTTACACGCGCCTTTACGGACAGTGACTTTGCCGGTTTTGAACGCGTTAAATTAAATGTGGCGTTTGTCTGCATGACTCAGTACGATGCAACCATTGATGCCGCAGTGGCTTTTCCGCCGGAAACGCTTGTTAATACCCTGGGAGAGGTTCTGGCAAAAAATAATCTGCGCCAGCTGCGCATTGCCGAAACGGAAAAATATGCGCATGTAACGTTCTTTTTTAACGGCGGCGTGGAAACTCCTAACCCGTTAGAGGACAGGGTGCTTATACCTTCGCCGCAGGTTGCCACTTATGACTTGCAGCCGGAAATGAGCGCTTATGAAGTGACGGACAAGCTTTTAGCTCTGCTTGATGAAGATAAATATGATGTTGTTATTTTAAATTTTGCCAACCCCGATATGGTTGGCCATACCGGCGTAATGGATGCTGCCGTTAAGGCAATGGAAGCGGTAGATACCTGTGCCGGGAAAATAGTAAAAAAAGTGCTTGCACTTGGCGGTGCGGTTTGCATAACTGCCGACCACGGCAACCTTGAAAAAATGTATGACGGAGAAACTAACCAGCCGTATACGGCGCATACCACTAACCCCGTGCCGTTTTTAATGGTATCGGCAGGCAGGCCGAAGCTGCATGAAGGCATTTTGGCAGATATAGCGCCGACGCTGCTGGAACTTTTAGGCATAGCGCAGCCTGCAGAAATGACAGGGCACAGCCTGATAGAAAAGTAAAATAATCAGAGGTGAAAAACTCATGGCAATGATTACCGAAGTTTACGCAAGAGAAATACTCGATTCGCGCGGAAACCCGACCGTTGAAGTTGAAGTATGGCTGGAAGACGGCTCTGTCGGCCGCGCAGCCGTACCTTCCGGCGCATCTACCGGCGCACACGAAGCAGTTGAACTGCGCGACGGCGATAAAGAACGCTATGGCGGCAAAGGCGTAAGCAAAGCAGTTGATAACGTTAACGACGTTATTGCAGAAGCTTTGATTGGCCTTGAAGCAACACGCCAGACTGAAATTGACGAAATGCTCATCCGCCTTGATGGCACCCCTAACAAAGGCAAACTGGGCGCCAACGCTGTACTTGGCGTATCCATGGCAGTTGCCAAAGCCGCAGCCAACTCCTGCGGGCTGCCGCTGTACCTGTACCTTGGCGGCGTAGCTGCACAGGAACTGCCCGTGCCGATGATGAACATTTTAAACGGCGGCCAGCATGCCGATAACAACGTAGACATTCAGGAATTTATGATTATGCCTGTTGGTGCAAAATCCTTTACCGAATGCCTGCGCATGAATGTTGAAATTTACCATACTCTCAAATCCCTTTTAAAGGAAAAAGGCCTTGGCACCGGTTTGGGTGACGAAGGCGGCTTTGCGCCGGATTTGAAATCCAACGAAGAAGCCATTGCCGTTATTTTGGAAGCCGTTGAAAAAGCAGGCTATAAACCCGGCAAAGATATTGTTATGGCTCTTGACGTTGCTTCGAGCGAATTTTATAAAGACGGCAAGTATGACATGGCTGGCGAAGGCGTTGTAAAAACCAGCGAAGAAATGATTGACTATCTTGCCATGCTGTGCGAAAAATATCCTATTATATCCATCGAAGACGGCCTTGCTGAAGATGACTGGGACGGCTGGAAAAAACTTACCAAACGCCTTGGCAAAAAGGTTCAGCTTGTTGGCGACGATTTGTTTGTAACCAACGAAGCACGCCTTAAAGAAGGCATTGAAAAACATGTCGGCAACGCAATCCTCATTAAAGTAAACCAGATTGGCACGCTTACCGAAACCTTCCGCGCTATCGAAACCGCAAAACGCGCAGGCTACACCTGCATTATTTCCCACCGCAGCGGCGAAACGGAAGATACCACGCTTTCGGATATTGCAGTTGCCGTTAACGCAGGTCAGATTAAAACCGGCGCACCGGCAAGAACTGACCGCGTAGCAAAATATAACCAGCTTCTGCGCATTGAAGAAGACCTTGGCAGCGCAGCCAAATATAAAGGAATGGATGTTTTCTACAACATCAGCAAATAAACAGAGGCGCATAAAATGGATTTTGGTTTTAATCCCTTACAATATAAATACCCTTCGCGCCGCAGCGTAATGTACGGCACAAAGGGCATGGTTTGCAGCAGCCAGCCGCTGGCAGCGCAGGCCGGGCTTGATATGATTAAAAAAGGCGGCAACGCCGTTGATGCCGCTGTTGCAACCGCCATTGCGCTTACAATTTTAGAGCCTACCAGCAACGGGCTTGGCAGCGATGCCTTTGCCCAGGTGTGGGTTGGCGGCAAATTATACGGCTTAAACGGCAGTGGTTATGCGCCTGAACTTTTAACACCGGATTGTGCGGCATTAAAAGATAAAACGGCAATTCCCGAGCGCGGCTGGGAATCGGTAACGGTTCCGGGGGCGGTATCTGCCTGGGCAGAACTGCACAAACGTTTTGGCAGGCTGCCCTTTGCAGAATTATTTGCACCGGCCATTGAATATGCCGAAAACGGTTACCCGGTATCGCCGGTTATCAGCCGCTTATGGCATGAAGGTCTTGGCGTTTTTGCACCGTATAAAAATAACGCGGCTTTTAAAGGCTGGTTTGATACTTTTACTGAAAACGGCGAAACCCCGGCAGCCGGCACAGTTGCCAAACTGCCCAAACAGGCTAAAACGCTGCGCCTTATTGCCGATAGCTACGGTGAAGCCTTTTATCGTGGCGAAATTGCCGATAAAATTGATGAATTTTCGCGCAGTACAGGCGGTTATATCCGCAAAAGCGATTTAGCTGCTTACCGTGCCGAATGGGTAGAGCCAATCAGCATTGATTACCGCGGTTACCGCGTATGGGAGCTGCCTCCTAACGGGCACGGCATTGTGGCGTTAATGGCGCTTAATATTTTAAAAGGTTTTGAACACGGCAGCAAAGACTGTGCCGAAAACCTGCACCATGAAATTGAGGCCATGAAGCTTGCCTACGCCGACGGCAGAAAATACGTTGCCGACCCGCGTTATATGAAAGCGCAGGTTAAAGAACTACTTAGTGATGAATATACGGCAAAACGCCGCGCACTTATTTGTGAACAGGCAATTATGCCTAGGCCCGGCAATCCGTTCTGCGGCGGTACGGTATATCTGTGTACGGCAGACGGCGAAGGCAACATGGTTTCGTATATCCAAAGCAATTTTCAGGGCTTTGGCAGCGGCATAGTTGTGCCCGATTACGGCATTGCCTTTAACGACAGGGCCTCCGGCTTTACGCTTGACCCGCAGCACGACGATTACCTTGTACCGCTGAAAAAGCCATATCATACCATTATACCGGGCTTTTTAACAAAAGACGGCAAAGCCGTGGGCCCGTTTGGCGTAATGGGCGGTTACATGCAGCCGCAGGGTCACTTGCAGGTTATCCACAACGTAATTGATTTTGGCATGAACCCGCAGGAAGCACTGGACTGTCCACGCTGGCAGTGGATTGAAGGTAAAAAAGTTATGATTGAAGCAGGCGTTGGCGAAGAATTAATTAACGCTTTGCGCGCCCGCGGGCACGAACTTATCGTAACCGATGACTTTATTGACTTTGGCCGCGGCCAGATGATTTGGCGCAATGATGACGGCGTGCTTGTTGGCGCAACAGAACCCCGCGCCGACGGCATGGTTGCCGTTTGGTAAAATAAAAAACATGCTCCCGTTAGAACCGGCAGTTAAAAATAAAACTTCCGGAAAGCTAATGGGAGCATATCGTTTTTATAAGGAAAAACCTAAATTAAGCAATATTGCTGCGTAAGTTTTTTAAGGCCTGCTTATGGTGCTTGGTAATCATGGCAGGCGAGCAGTTTAACAGCTCGGCAGCTTCCCTGCCGCTGTAACCATTTATGTAAAGCGCTTCAATAGTCTGCC
>ERZ827088.255-NODE-255-length-82242-cov-38.158419_pt1 | contig 82242 bp, 66 predicted proteins | sample MGYA00519922_ERZ827088 | MGnify/ENA primary metagenome ERZ827088 (study PRJEB31778, sample SAMEA3449254) | human gut metagenome | biome: human gut; feature: human-associated habitat; material: faeces | place: United Kingdom | collected 2010/2012 ... | reverse complement strand
CGCCGGGCAGGAGCAGTTGGATGGGTTTGCCTTTCTCCTGATAATAGCCTTTGCCGGAAGTGCAGAGCAAAAGCTGTCCTCCTTTGTGGCTGTGCCAACTGTTGCGGCATCCGGGTGCGAAGGTCACGTTGGACACTGTGCAGCCGAAACCGTCCTGCGGAGCAACATAGCCTTGCAGCCAGGCCTTGCCTGTAAAATTCGGATTGTCGGGCATCAGCGTACCGCGTGCGAACGGGTCGTCATCGTCCAGCCCATTCACTAAGGTTGTCATTTGCCTGAGCTGCCCTTCGGTAATGCCTTGACGCAGGCAGATGGCGGAATGTGACTTCAACATCGGTTCTACCCCCTCGCCCATTGCGGTAAGGATGGACACGGTGGCCAGTTCGCGCTCCTGCCACGTAAGCAGGTCACGCTCGAAGATGTCGCAGAACAGGTGTTCCTTCAGGTATTGCTCAATGATGGGGGCAAAGGCGGCATAGCCTGTCTTGGGCGCATCGGCTGGTGCGCCACTCAACTTTTCAAGCAATTCCGCTCCACGGGTGTACTTGTCCCGTTTGTCGGTTGTGGCTGATGCCTCGCGGCCTACGGTATCGGTAATGCCTTGTGTCTTGCGGCTGTCCAATACTTCTATAAAGGTTTGCAGGGCACGCAGGCTGCGGGGAAATCCGCAATAGGCGTAGGCGTGTACCAATACTTCCTTGATCTCATTTACTGTCATCCCATTGTCCAATCCACGGGAAAGGGATGTTTTCAGATTATTCAAGTCTCCCCGCGCCGTGGCCGAAGCGATGAGTACGATGTTCTGCTGGCGGATGTCCAGCGTGTCCGTTTGCTGTGCCTGTGCCGTCTGGCAGAGGGCAAGCAAAAGAAGTGTCAGGGATAAGATAGCTGTCTTCATAAATCATTCTGTTTTAATTATTATTCTGTGTGCAAAGTTACGCCGTAAGCCATCGCCCGTCCATACACAGATTACAGAAGGGAGCACCAATATCAACGAATGTATTTCGAGCATACCTCATACGGCGTATAAGGGTATCTTCTAACGGCGTATGAGGTGGTCTCATACGCCGTATGTGCTCAAAAGAAAAAGCATCCCCGAAATTCTCATTCCGAAGATGCCCTACGTTTATATGTTATGAGACTAAGAAGAGTAGTTAGTCAAGACTTTTCTCTTTCAACCAAGCGGACAACAAGTCGGCAAGCTGCACGTTGTTCTTTTCTGCAAACAAGAAGTGCGAGTTGCCTTTGATGCCCTCGTCCGGCAGGTGTACCACCGTGGCATCGCCACCGTGACGATTGATGCAATCGGCAAACAGGCTTGCCATTTGGAGGCGGACACGCCAACTGTCCATCGCCCAATTATCGCTCGGCTTATCGGGAATGTAATCTCCATAATAAATGATGATGGGGAAACGGGTCAGTTTCTCGAAGTCTGACAAGGGAATAGATGTCGCACTCAATGCCCCGAACGGGCTGATGGTCTGTAACGGTTCGGGAGTTTCACCTTCGGGAAAGACAAAGCCGCTGCCCGGTTCGTAGGAAACAATAGCACGTACCTTGTCACTTTTGATGGCAGTATGCCAAGCCGGACCGCCACCTTGTGAGTGGGTGACGAGGATGCCACCGCCAATCTTGTCCATCAGTGCGGCCACATCGGTAGCAATCAACTGCTCATCGTAAGCTCCCGTGTTGGGCGTGATTTGGCGGAAGAATTGCTCTAAAGCCTCCTTCGACTGTGGAAACTGGCTGCCGTCATAATATTCCGGCCAAACGCCCATACGGAAGTTCTCAAACCAGAACTGGTCATCGGGCGTGGCTTTGATGGATTCGTCCACCGTGCTGCGTCCGGCACGCCCACGGCGAGGTTGGTCTATCAGGTAGGTACTGAATCCCCGGCGCAGGAAAATTGTAGAGAAGCCCTCACGACCGTCGGGCGTACTTTCCCAAGTCTTGGCGGATTGCCCGGCTCCGTGCAGGAATACAAGCGGATTCTTGCGGGCATCGACCGGAATTTGATACGACACGTAGGCGTGGTCGCCGTGCAGGGTCTGACCGTCAGCTTTCAGCGGCTGGTGCGTGTCGTAAGTGCCCGGCTGTGTCTTTACCGAGCCGCCAATCAGGAAACTGCCTTGCTCACGGATGGCAAGGATGCTGTCGTTTGTCGCCTCCTTTTGTGCTTGGGACGACCCGCCGCCACAGCTTGCGCACAGGGCAAGCAGGGCTGACAAGATGATGTAATTGATACGTTTCATTGTATATTATGCAGTTAGTTTTGTTCCACCGAATACGCCGGACATAGGCATTCCGTCCAACGCTTGGTCTATTTGTTTCACTTCATCTTCCGATAATGTAATGTCCGTCGCCCCTGCGTTCTCCTGCAACCGGTCGGGCTTGCGTGTGCCAGGAATGGGGACTATCCATGGCTTTTTGCAAAGCATCCACGCGAGGGAGATTTGTGCGGGAGTGGCGTTCTTTTCGCCGGCGATGCGGCGGATGAGTTGCAGCAGTTCACGGTTCTTGTCGTAACTGTCAGGCTGGAACTGCGGCATTCCTGCCCGGTAGTCCGTGCCTGCATCGAAATGCGAAGCGGCATCATAGCGGTCGGACAGCAACCCGTTAGCAAGCGGCGAGAAAGCCACCAAGCCGATGCCCAATTCCTCCAACGTGGGGAACAAGGCTTCGTGCCAGCGAGCCATCATCGAATAACGGTCTTGCACGGCGGTAAGCGGACAGACGGCATTGGCACGGCGGATGTCCTCCTCCGAAGCCTCCGACAAACCCCAATAAAGCACTTTGCCTTCCTTTATCAGGTCTTGCATCGTGCCCGCCACTTCTTCAATGAGTATCTGTGGGTCGGGGCGGTGCTGGTAATAGAGGTCGATATAGTTCGTCTGCAAGCGGCGGAGCGAACCTTCTACCGACCGGCGTATGCCCTCCGGTCGTGAGTCTGTTATCAGCGGATAAGGCACTTGCCCGCTTTCCATATCGAAGCGGAGGCCGAACTTTGTAGCGATGACCACCTTGTTGCGGCAGGCTTTCAGTGCATTGCCGAGCAGTTCCTCGTTGTCGTGCGGATTGTCCGGCGTGCCATATACTTCGGCGGTGTCGAAGAAGTCATAACCCATATCCACCGCCTTTGCCAGCAGTTCCGTCATTTCCCGATGGTCGGCGGGCGCACCGTAGGCGTGGCTCATTCCCATACAGCCCAAGCCGATGGCGGAGACGCGAAGCCCTCTGTTTCCCAAATCTCTGTATTTCATATTCTCTATCTTGATTGATTGTTATTACTCAATGCCGCATCCCGTTTCCCTTTCTTCCACAGTTGCCACGAGTTCACGATGTTCTGCCAGATGATGTAGCAGCTCGGTGCCACGGAGATGACGGGAGAAAGGTAGGTGTATGCCGTCCAAATGGCAAGCAGCGTGTTCTTCTGCCCATTGCCTTGCCCGCAACTGATGTAGTCGTGGTAATGTTTGCCCGCTAACTTTCCCGTGCCGAACTGCCAAGCGCAGACAATCAGTCCCGACACGGCAAGCAGCAAGAGCACGTGCGGGTCGAAGTGGCTGTTCACCACCGAGCGGAGCGTCAGGCCGATAGCGATGATGAGCGAGATGCCCCACAGATAGAACGCAAGGCTTCCGCAGAATTTCACCACAAGGCTATGCAGCTTCGGCATAAACTCCCTCAACGCCCACGCCGCCAGGAACGGGCAGATGAGCAACGGGAACACGTGCCGCAGGATGAGCAGGAACTGTTCCATAAACGACCCCGCCGAGTGCATCTCCACCAAGGGGAATATGGTTGGTATCATAACCGCCGCCACCAGATTGCTGACGATGGTGTAAGTGGTCAGCGTGGTCTCGTTGCCGCCTAGCCGTCCGGCGATGACTGCCGCTGCCGTACCTGTGGGGGCAATCAGGCAGACCAATGCGCCTTGCGCCACAACACGGTAAGGCGAGTCGGGGAAATAATGTGTCGGCACAGCCACCGCCAGGCAGCATACCAACTGGAACAGAATCATCGCCACGTGCCACCGCTTGATGCGCATCTCGCGTGGATTGACCTTGCAGAAGGTGGTGAACAGCATCACGAAGATGAAGAAGGGCATAATATAGTCGTCAGCCCCATTCGCCAATGCTTTGAGCGGGGCGAGCCACGGGATGTAGTGGAACATAAAATAGACGGCAAAGCCCGCGCACATACCGAGCGGCAGCGTCCACATCTTGAAGAAACGGATAATCTTTTCTCGCATATTCAATCAGTTTGTTCGATGTTGCAAAGGCAGTGCAAACGAGTACAATGAAGCTTGCTTCGATTGCCGAGTGCAGCCTGCCCTTCGCTTTTGCAAAGTTACGGCAACGGAATGCGCCCGTCCATACACAGATTACGGATTGAAGCACCAATTTCGACGAATGGAAATATCTCGGACAGGGCTTCTCGAAGATTTTTAGCACAGTCCGAGGGCTTCCACAGGGCTAAAACTACAGAATAAGTGCTATCCGAGCCTCGGACGGTGCTTATCCGAACGGATTGGCGTTGTCGGAGATATTGACTCCCAATGTTAATATACCTTAGGTCGGACATGAGCCTACCTCAAGTCCGGGATGAGGCTACCTCGTGTCCGGGATGAGATAGGCTCACATCCGGACTGAGGTTTACGCCATATCGTCCCCCGTCTTGACCACCGGCATGCGGATAGTCTTGTGGAACGGGATGAACGCAGCCACTACCGCCAATGCAATGGCGAGCATCAGCATATAGCCCAATATCGCCTTGATGCCGAGGAGGGTCGCCTGCTGTTGCAAGGTGGCATAGAAACTGTTGTCGGCCAACTGTGCCGCCGCTTCGAGGCTGTGTCCGGACGCGAGGGCGTTGGCGAACGACTGGCTGAACTGCCCGGCAAAGAGCGGATTGTCCATACGCATACCTTCCGCCAAGACGTGCATCCCCTCTGTCTGGCTATGATAGAGCCAGTTGCTGAACAGCGAGGCGGAGATGACGGGGGCAAGGGACGAGCGGATGCTTATCATAAAAAAGGTGTTGGACGAAATGATGTCCGGCTTCAAGTCCTCCACTACGAACAAGGCAAGGGCGATGAACAGTACCATCATCCCCAGTCCACGGAAGAACGTGGGCAGATACAACCCCTCGTAAGTGGCATCGGCAGACACACCGAAATAGAGCAATGCTAGATAGACCACGAAGCACCACAACCCGCCCGATATGAGGTAACGAAACCGCCACCGTTGCCAACGGAACCACCAGAAGCAGATGAATCCGCCCAAGGCGAACCCCGGCAGCAGCCACAAGGCCAGCGCGTTGGAGTGCAGGCTGTCCACGCCAAGCACGCTATTCATATAATTGGTGACCAAGGTGCTGGTGGTAGAGAACAGCATCGTGAAGAACATAAACACATAGCCGATGGCGGGCTTGAACGTATCGAATATCCGCAGGCTGGCGAAACGCTCGTGGTTGTCCCTTTGTCTTTGGATGAACAGCAGGAACAGCAAAGGAATCAGCACGGCATAGACGCGCAGCCTGCCCGACGCGAACCAGTCCAGCGTCCGTCCGTAGGTGAAAAGGTAGATAGTCATCAGCATCACCCCGGCGGCAAGAGGAATGCTCTTCCAATCCGCCCGTTTGAAGTGCATATAAATGGGACGGCGCAGGTAGGTAAAGAAACACAGCACAAAGATAATCGCCACGAGCAGCAGAATGACGACCAAGTAGTACATATACTGCCATTGGTAATAATAGGCAAGTTGGGCGGTCAGGGCGATGGATACCTGTCCTCCGGCAAACGCCAGCGGATAGAAGTAGGCATAGAACTCGCTGCGCACCTTTTTGCGGCTGAAAAAAGGCTGAATCATCACTACCACCTCAAACATCACAAAGGCTTTCAGGAACCCTATGAAGAAGCTGCACATAATGATGACATCCATATTCTTTGCGTAGCCGCAGACGAAGCTCAACAAGGTTTGCATTACTAAGTTGAACAGCAATACGGTCTTCGATGTGGCGGCATCCCTTATCTTGCGGATTACGGGATAAGCCATTGCCAGTCCTGCCGAAGTGGAGTAATAAGCCATCGTCATATCCTCGCTCAACACCCCCAGCGTATTGGAAACATCCACCGTGCTGCCCGTGTAGGCTCCGTTCATCAGCAACATCGGCAGCAGGATGACGAATACCGTCACGATACCGAGCCATTGCGGAACCCATCGGCGAGTGGGCAAGTCAAGTACCAGTTTATCCATAGCGTCACCTCCTTAATGCTTCCGTTTCCACCATCATTCCTGCCCGCAAGGTTTCCATCTCCTCTGCCGAAGCGTCGTCGATGCGGATGCGCACGGGTATGCGCTGCTGCACCTTGACGAAGTTTCCGGCGGAGTTGTCCGTAGGGACGAGCGCATATTTTGAGCCGGTCGCCTCGGATATGGCCGTCACCGTACCGTGGAATATTCTATTGGGAAATGCGTCCACCTTGATGCGCACGGGCTGCCCGATGTAGATATGCGCTATCTGCGTCTCGCGGTAGTTGGCGGTTATCCATTTGTCGCTGCTCCGCACAAGGTAGGAAATGGTCTGCCCAGCCTGCACGTATTGCCCCGTTTCCAATGACCTCCGCCCCATATAGCCGTCGTAAGGCGCAGTGAGGACGGTGTACGAAAGGTTGAGCCGTGCCATATCCAATGCGGCTTCCCGTCCGAGTATATTTGCCTCCGCCCCGGTCTGCCGCCGGGTGGTTTCCTTGAATTGGGATTGGGCGGCTTCCTTCTGGTGCAGTAAAGCTTCGTAGCGGGCTTTGGTGGCATCGTAGTCCGCCTTGACTTGCTCGTATTGCTGGCGGCTGACCGACTCGTCCCGCATCAGGTTCTCGTAGCGGCGGTACTCCTTTTCCTGCTGTCCCAGGCGGATGCGTGTTTCTTCTATCTCCGCATCCCGTATGGCGATGTTGGTCTGCGAGGACTCGATGGAAGCAAGCAATACTTCCTTGTCTCCTTTCGCATTCATATATTCCGCCTCGGCATCCTTCACGCGGATGCGGTATTCGCGGTCATCGAGTACCAAAAGTGTGTCTCCGGCGTGTACATACTGGTGTTCGGTGAAGCGGATTTCCTTCACATAACCTGCCGCACGGATATTCAGCGGGGTGATGTATTGCTCCACCGTGGCATCGTTGGTTATCTCGTAATGGACATACTTCCAGAAATAATTTACCGCCCACGCAATACAACTTCCCGCCAACAGGATACAAGTAACGTTCACGGTGATGTTCCTGAGACGTAACCGTCGCAGCATCCGTCGTTTATTCAATAGTTCTTCTGACATAAATTTGTTATCCTTTCCTCCTTAGAGAAGCCCGCAGATGCGTTGCAGTTCGTAATACGTATAGACCGCCTGCACTTTGGCGTCCGTCAGTTGCAGTTCGGCTTCAAGGCGGACATTGCTGGCATCGAGCAGGTCGGTCAGGATGGAGAGTTGGTTCAGGTATCGGTTATGCACGATGCGGTAATTTTCATCAGCCTGACGGACGGACAAGCCCAATGCCCGGATGCGCTCCAACGCTTCCTGATGGTGGGTATATGCCGCCCGTACATCGTTCCGTATCGCCTGTCGTTGCAGTTCCTCGGCATAAAGCTGTTGGCGCACTCCGTGTCGGGCTTCGTGCAGGTTGTGCCGGCTCTTGTACAGCGAGGAAAGGTTATAGGACAGGCTCAGCCCGATGCTCCACGTATTGTTGTAGTAATCCTCCATCGACGAGCTGAGCGGACGCGCCAACGTGTTTCCGGCACGGAGCGACAAGGTGGGGTACATATCGGCTTTCACCAGCTTAACATTGTTTTTTGCCAGCAATGTATTTTCTTTGGCAAGCTGCATACCCGGATTATGCTCGTAGGCGGTCTGTATGTAACGGTCGAGTGCCTCGGTGTGCAACGCCTTTCCCAACAGCGAGGTGTCCGGCACAAGCACCAGCGATTCGTCCAACCCTAATAGTATGTCGAGGCTTTGCGAATCGAGCATTATCTGATGTTCGGTCTCGCAGGAGTCCAAACGGTCGTTGGTCAGTTGCAGTTCGCTGCGCAGTTCGTCGTTGCGGGTCAGCAACCCCTGCTCCCTCATCCTGCGGATGTCTTTCAGCCGAATATTTGCTTCTTCGATGTTGCGTGCCAACACCTCCTTTTGCTTGTATAAAGAGAACAGGTTGAGATAGTTTTCAAGAAGCAACAACTTGACAGATTGTTCTTCATCGGTCGAGGCAAGGGAGGCGATGCGCCGGTTGATTTCCGCCCGCCGGATGCCGCTGCGTATCCGTCCGCCCGAATAGATGGGCTGCGACACTTCCACATTGTAGTTCTGCGACCAGTCGGGCGTTTCGGGGCGTTCGGGTTGCGAGAGACCGCGCCGGAAGATGACCGGTTGCCCGATGTTGCCGCCTTCCAGTCCGATGCCGATGTCGGGCAACCGTTGTATCCGTGCCGTCTTCAATTGTTCCTCAGCAATGCGTTCCTGCACGGCGGCACTATTTATCCGCACGCTGTTCTCCATACCGAGGCGGAACAGTTCGTCCATCGTCAGGAAACGGGAAGGCTGTTGGGCATTCACTTCTAAATGGATTATGGAAAGCCCAAGGATGAATAGTGTGTAACCGATAGCTTTCATTCCTTCACCTTCAATCCCCCGAACACCTCGCTCATCTCCATCCCGTCCAATGCCTCGTCGATGGCCTGCACTTCTTCGGGTGTAAACTCGATGTCCGCCGCGCCTGCATTCTCCTGCAAACGGCTGAGCTTGCGAGTGCCGGGAATGGGGATTATCCACGGACGCTTGCAAAGCATCCACGCGAGAGATACCTGTGCGGGCGTGGCGTGATGTGTGTCGGCCAGGTGATTGATGAGGGCAAAGAGATGGCGGTTCTTCTCGAAGCTCTCTGCCGAGAATTGCGGCATCGTACCGCGGAAGTCGGTCAGGGTATCGAACTTCGTCTGTGCGTTGTAGCACTCGGTCAGCAGACCGTTGGCAAGCGGAGAGAACGCCATCAGCCCCACGCCCAATTCTTCGAGCACGGGGAACAGCGACTCGTGCCAACGCGCCATCATTGAATAGCGGTTCTGTACGGCGGCAACGGGGCATACTTTGTGCGCCCGGCGCAGATACGTTTCATCGGCTTCCGAGATGCCCCAATGCAATATCTTGCCCTCCTTGATAAGCTCCGCCATTATTCCCGCCACCGTCTCCGGCTCCACGTTGGGGTCGATGCGGTGCTGGATGTAGAGGTCGATGTGGTCGGTGTGCAGTCGTTGGAGCGAGCCTTCCACGGCGGTGCGTATGGCCTTAGGCGACGAGTCGGCAAGGACAGGCCACGGCCAAGGCACGCTGCGGTCCATCGTGATGCCGAACTTCGTGGCGAGCACCACCCGGTCACGGTAAGGGCGCAAGGCATCGCCCACGAGATGTTCGTTGTCGTGCGGATCGTCCACCGTGCCGTAGCTCTCGGCGGTGTCAAACAGCGTGTAGCCCATATCCACCGCTTGTGCCAACAGTTCGGTCATTTCCTTCTTGTCCGCCGTCGCGCCATACGTGTGGCTCATTCCCATACAGCCCAGCCCTAAGGCGGAGACGTGGAGGCCGCTATGTCCAAATTCTCTGTATTTCATACGTCAGACTCCTTTCCCTAATCCATACGCCTGTTGCATAAACGCCGTGCCTTTCACGCTGCCTTTCCGTCCTAATCCGATGGCCTTTATCATACCCCGTTCCGTAGGATTAGGCAGGCACATCACGAAGCCACGGAAGCCTGTAATGGCAAAGTCGGCTGTGCTTTCGGCATTGTCAGCACAGGCGGTAATGTAATAAAACTCCTTGTCTTTCAAATCCATAAAATGCGAGTAGGTGCGGTCGATGAGCGTCTTCATCTGCCCGTTGATGTTCATAAAGTAAACGGGGCTGGCCAGCACGATGATGTCGGCATCCAGCATCTTGCGGACAATCATCGGCGCATCGTCCGTGGCTACATCGGCACTGTCACCCACGTGACGCTCGTCCGCCTCTTGAAAAAACTTGATGTCATAGTCGCCCAAGAATATCTTTTCTACCCGTGCGCCTGCTTCTTTTGCCCCACGTGCGAACTCGTCGCAGAGCAGGTCGGTGTTTCCCTCGCGGCGCGGACTGCCGGAGATGATGAGCACATTCTTGTGCGCCTTCTTGATGGTGGAGGTGTCCGAATAATGGATGTGGTAGTGGGCTTGTTCCTCTGATATTGCTTGTTTACTGTCATTTCCGCAGGATGACAACCAACCTATGCAGACAACTGCCGTAATAAATAGAGCAAAATGTTTCATACTACTTCCCTTTTATTAGCCAATCTTTGTTTTACAATTTCGTTCCCCATACCATCTTCTTCACATCGTCGAGCGTGGCATTGAAAATACGTTGCTCCTTGTTGAGTGAACGTATCTGCTGCATCTCGTCGTCCGTGAGGGCGAAATCGAAGATTTGAATATTCTCCTTGATATAGTCGGGATTGGTCGCGCCGGGGATGACGGAGAAACCCTCCTGAATGTGCCAGCGCAGGATGATTTGGGCGGGCGATTTGCCGTGCGCCTTGGCTATCTTATTGATGACGGGATCACGGAGCAACAGACCCTGGCTCTGTGCGCCTCCCAGCGGATACCAGCACTCCACTTGTATGCCGTACTTGGCAGCCTTCTTACGCATTTCAACACGCTGTGCGTAGGGGTGGCACTCCATCTGGAGCACGGCAGGCTTGATGGTGGACTTCTCCATAATCTCGTTGAACACCTCGTCATTGGCATCGAAATTACTGATGCCGAGGGTGCGTACTTTGCCCATCTTCACAGCCTTTTCCATATCCTTCCACGCACCCACGAAGTCGCCCACGGGCTGATGGACATAGAGCAAGTCGATGTAGTCCAGTTGCATACGTTCAAGCATCTCGTCAATGGCTTTCAGCGTCTTGCCCTCGCCGTATTCCGTAGGCCAAAGTTTGCTGGTTATCCATATCTCGCTACGGGGAATACCACTCTCTTTGACGGCTTCGCCCACGCCCTCCTCATCGTTGTAAGCGTGCGCCGTATCAATATGGCGGTAGCCCGCGCGCAGGGCGGTGAGGCACGACTGCTTGCACACCTCGTTGGAGCCTTGCAGGAACGTGCCCAATCCGAAGCGGGGCATCTCCACGCCGTTGTTCAACCTGACCACGGGCACGCCTGCGGTCGTTGTCTTTTCCTGTGCGCTGAGGGCGCATACGCCACCGATAAGTAAAGCGGCGGAGAGAATGAGTTTCTTCAATGTGTTCATATACTTTCGTTTTTAGTTGTTTATTGCCTATTACTCTCTTTGATGCTCCACAACGACACGTGTTCATTACGATAGCGGGCGTTGGGATTCACCTCGCCACGCGCCAGCAACGGGTCATCGGGGAGTGATTGGAACTGGATGGCTTTCTGCGGACAGTTGTGGATGCAGGCGAAACAAAAGTCGCAATCGCCCTCGGTCTTTACTCCCGTGGAGGTCAGCTTGTAGTTGCCACGCGGACAGACTTCGGTACATACGGCACAGCCGATGCAGGCATCCGTTACTTGAAAATACTTCTCGCTTCGTTTCAGAAAGCCCACTTCGGGGTCGAGACGGGAGAAGAACATAAAGCCGTCGTGGTTGCGACGGTCGTCATCGGTAGCGGACTTTACCCAATGTTCCCGTTGGTTCAAGTCCGCCTTTATCTTCTCTACCTGTTCGGGGATGTGCTTGTCTATCTTCATCTGTTCCGCCATATCGAAATTGGACAGCCAATTGTCCACCATCACGAGGGTGTTGATGTAGTCGAACTTCGTGCCTGCCTGCCGTGAAATGCCGTCCCATAGTTCGGCTGCGTTGAAGTCAAGCATTCCGTAGGTGAGGACGGCAAACTTATAGCTTGCCTTGATGTGTGCCTGCTTGATGAAGTTCCGCACCATATTGGGCGGCATATGTCCGTAGATGGGATATACGATACCTATCTCGTCTGCCTCGAAATCACGGCGACCCTGCTTCACCATCTGCGGGATGCTGAGCAGTTCCGTATTCTCATCTGCCAACTGACGGGCGATGTATAGACTGTTGCCCGTGGCGGTGAAGTAGAGAATGATGCGTTTCTTCTTTTCGTTATCGCAAGAAGTCAATGCCGTAGGCATACCTAATGCGGCTGCTCCAGCCACGAACATTCCCATCCGTTTCAGTGCGTCACGGCGGGAGATGCCTTTGGGGTTGTCATTATCTGTTTTCATAATCAATGCGACATTATCTGTGTCAGGAAACTGTCGAACCACGTAGTCCATTCTCCTTGTACGCCGAAGCCGTGCGGCCAACCGTCCAATACGTGTTCCTCCACCTGCACACCGGCTTCACGGGCGGCGTTGGCGTTGGCGATGAACTGGCGGTAGAAAGGATCTTCCGTACCGTAGGTATAGAATGTCGGGGGAATATTCCCGGCACGCAGGTCGTCCACGTTGTTATTTGATACGCTCAACCGTCCATAGAACGAGTAAATCATACCGATGGCGCATACATCCGCCGACACCTCGTCAAGTGCATCGGGAACATAGCCGTTGTCCAAAGCCGTGCCGTTCACTTGTCCGTCGAAGTGCAACGCTTCGTCGCCACAGAGGATGCCGCCGGCGGAAAAGCCTACCGATGCGATACGGTCGGGGTCAATGCCGTAATCGATAGCGTGGTTGCGGACGTAACGGATGGCACGCGCCAAGTCCAAACTGCCTTCTTCCATCGTATAGGGACGGACACGGTAGTTCACCACAAAGCTTTGCCAGCCCAGTTCCGCCAGACGCTCCGCCACAGGTGCGCCTTCGTTTCCACTACGGAACATAAACGCTCCGCCGGGGCATACCATTACGGCTCCCTTTACTTCCGTCCCGTCCGGCACGGGATACCAAACCATATTGGGACGGAAATCCGGGTCGTCCTGATAGTTGCCGTTGTTTACGGTGTAGTTTGTTTCGGTCGGCATATTGCCTTCCGGCCACAGGTAGATGTGTTCTGCATTCGGGTCATCCTCAGCAGGTGCTTCACCAATCGGCCCCAAGGGGGTACTGTTCTCCGTGTTGTCGCAAGCCGCTGCCATTGTCGCGGCGAGCAGTAGGCAAAGTGTCTGGAATATTTTTTTCATACGCTGTTATCGGATAAAATTGGTATGTATTCGTTCTTCTGTTTCTACCGGAGTGTCGCTGTTCCGCAAGTTGCGCAGCATCCACGCCATATTGTGAGCCAACGTGCGCATCGTCTGGAGTCCTTCCGCATCCTGCAAGGCTTCGCCCGGATTGCGTCCGTGTACACTGTTCCAGTATTGCGACGGCACGACAGGCATATTGAGAATGGTGAAGTATTTGTTCAGCCTGTCAAACGTAGCGGTAGCCCCTCCACGCCGACAGACCACCACGGAAGCCGCCGGTTTGTATTGCGCCAGTTGTCCGCTGGAATAGAATAGGCGGTCGAGCAAGGCGCAAAGGCTTCCCGCAGGCCCTCCGAAATAAACGGGCGAACCGATGATGATGCCGTCCGCCTCCGCCAGTTTCTCACGCAAGGTCAGGTATGCTTCATCGCGGAACACGCAGATGCCTTTCTCCTTGCACTTGTAGCAGCCGATACATCCTTGCACGGGACGGTTGCCGATGTGGACGATCTCGGATGCGATGCCTTCCTCGTCCAATGCTTTCGTCACTTCTGAAAGTGCGGTAAACGTATTCCCGTTGCGGTGCGGGCTTCCGTTTACCAACAGCACTTTCAGTTGTCTGTCTTTATTTGCTCTTTCCATAATCGCAAAGCCATTTCACCGTCTGCGGGTCGTAGTGCGAGAAGAATAGGCTATGACCCAAGTCCAATTGGCGGATGCGCTGCATATCCTCATCGGTCAGCGTGAAGTCGAACACATCGAAGTTCTGCTCCATACGCTCCTTGCGGACGGACTTCGGGATGACAATCACGCCGCGCTGGATGAGATAGCGCAGGGCGGTCTGTGCCGCACTCTTGTTATACTTGGCACCGACGGCTATCAGCGTTTCGTTACCGAAGAAGTTGTTGCGTCCCTCGGCAAACGGTCCCCACGCCATAATGTGTGTGCCGTATTGCTCCATAATCTGTTGCGCCTCTATCTGCTGGTTGAACACGTGGGTTTCCACCTGATTGACCATAGGCGGTATCTCGCTGAATTCCGCCAAGTCGATGAAGCGGTCAGGATAGAAGTTCGACACGCCGATGGCACGGAGCTTGCCCGCCTTATACGCTTCCTCCATCGCCCGCCACGTACCGTAATAGTCGTTGAAAGGCTGGTGAATGAGCAACAGGTCGATGTAGTCGGTCTGCAATTTGCGGAGCGACTCGTCGATGCTTGCCTTTGCCCGCTCGTATCTGGCATTGGAAATCCACACCTTCGTCACGATGAACAATTCTTCGCGGGGTACGCTGCAATTACGGATAGCGTTGCCCACGTTCTGCTCGTTGCCATACGCCTGCGCCGTGTCAATCAGACGATAGCCCACGCTGATGGCATCCCTCACGCACCGCTCGCACTCCGACGGCGATACCTGATAAACTCCATAACCCAAAATCGGCATTTCCACGCCGTTTCTCAATTTTACTGTATCCATATTCTTTTGTCTATTAATTGTTTTCTGATGCAAAATTACATCGGCAAGGCTTCTCCGTCCATACACAGATTACAGATAGAAGCACCCATTTCACCGAAACGCCGAAAATAGCTCGGACAAGGCTTGCGAAAGATTTTTAGCACAATCCGAGGGCTTCCACAGGGCTAAAACTGTAGAATAAAGGCTGTCCGAGCCTCCGACAGTGCTTATTTTCTTCGAGAACTGCTGTCCGACCCCTCGGATGATGCTTATCCTGCAGGATTGGTGCTATCCGAGCCTCGGACGGTGCTTATCCTGACGGATTGTCGTTGTCGGAGATATTGGCTGCAAATGTTAATAGACCTTAGTCCGGAACTGAGGCCACCTAAGTACGGAACTGAGGGTATCTAAGTCCGTAACTGAGATAGGCTCACTTCCGAGGTCATCTTTCATCGGTTTTCTTCCCAAAACCGGACAGCCCCGTCTATCCAGCCCTCGGCACTCGTACCGATGCCCAGCCCGAAGCCGTGCCGGAGGTTCGGATAGAGGTGGAACTCCGCCGGGATGCCGATGGCTTGCAGAGCTTCGGTGCGGCGGCGCATCGTGTTCGGATTGGCGATGCCGTCATTCGAGCCTACCACGGCATAGGTAGGCGGGTCTTGCCGGGTATATTCGCTATGCCCCGTGTAGGCCATCACCACCGTGCGCGGACGGGGAAGCTGTGCCGCGCCGAAAGCCTCTGTGCCGTAGAAGCCAATGTATGCCGCCATACGCGCCCCCGCCGAACTGCCCCACACGGAATAGCCTGCTGTATCGACCTGCAACTCCGTGGCGTGGCGGAAGATGTATTCGATGCCCACCGCCAAGTCCTCGCAAGCCGTCTGTGCGCTGCCCGTCTGATACTGAATGACAAACGTATTATACCCCATCCGGCTCAACGCCAAGGCGTGGGGAAATCCCTCGTGGATGGAGCCAACATACGAGAAGCCGCCTCCGGGACAGACAACCGCAAACGGTGCGCCCGGCCTGCCACGAAAGAAGAACAGTCCGGCATCCTTGCGACCCAAGTCGTAATAAATCCTGCGTCCGGCTGCCACCGAATCTATCATCTGATTGATATAACCCACGCACCGCTCCGCGTCAATATAATTATGGTAGGGAAGCAAACGCTCCACTTCGGAGAGCGGCATATCTTCGTCATATCCCCATTCCAAAGGCAAGATGTATTGGCTGAATCCCTCGAAAGCCGGATGAGCCAAGACATCGGCGATAGTGCTACGGGTGGTCAGATGTCCCGTTGTTGCAGGAATAGAATCATTCCCTTCCTGTGAGGGTATGTATGATGAAGCCGTATTCTCATCGCAACTGTTGAAAGATAAAATTGCCATAAGCAGACAGATATTGATAATCATTTTCATTTTGAACTTTGTTTTTGTCAGGTGCAAAATTACAGCAGCGTATGTCTTTCGTCCATACACAGATTACGGATTGAAGCACCAATATCAACGAATGGCATTCACCGCAAGTAGCGTCCAATCAACAGGATAACACAAATCACAGAATCTTGCACCCATTTTACAGAAATGTCTTCCCTCCTTGCTGAATGAGTAAAGAAAAGATTAATTTTGTGGCATCATACTTTAATAAATGGAGGAAACAAGATATGGGCGACATCATAAATATCAACAGCATCCACGATTACAATGAGTTTTTAGGGATTGAAACGCTCAATCCGTTGGTCACGTTCATCGACTTCAAGGACGTCAAGGTTTTGAAGCATAAAAAGAAACTTTACGGCTTCTACGGCATCTACCTGAAAGAGAAGATACACGGAAAGCTGACTTACGGGCGCAGCCAATACGACTATCAGGAAGGCACGTTGGTATTCGTGGCTCCCGGACAAGTGGCAGGTATTGACGACGGCGGTGAAACGCCCAATCCCGAAGGCTATTGTCTGCTGTTCCATCCCGACCTGCTGCGAGGCACGAGCCTTGCAAAGAAAATGAAGGAATACACATTCTTCTCCTACGAAGTGAACGAAGCCTTGCATATGTCCGAGCGTGAACGCCAGACCATCTTCAACTGCTTCACCGAGATAGAGGAAGAACTGCACCACCGCATCGACAAGCATAGCCGCAGCATCATCACCTCCAACATCGAAGTCCTGCTCAACCATTGCCTCCGTTTCTACGACCGCCAGTTTGCCACCCGTGAGGCTATCAACCGCGATGTCCTCACTCGCTTCGAAGAACTGATGACCGGCTACTTCGATTCAGACAAGCCCGAGCAAATCGGTCTGCCCTCCGTGGCGTGGTGTGCCGACCAGCTCCACTTCTCCGCCAACTATTTCGGCGACCTTGTGAAGAAGGAAACCGGCAAGTCCGCCATCGAATACATCCACCTTACCGTTATCAACCGCGTCAAGGATTTGCTGGCAAGCACGAACAAGACCGTGAGCGAAATTGCTTACGAAGTCGGCTTCCAGTATCCGCATCATTTGAGCCGGATGTTCAAGAAAGTGGCTGGGTGTACGCCGAATGAATATAGAAGCGCAATTTAAAACGGCGCATTTACTTATAATAGCATTCAAATCCCGGTATTAGCATTGTAAATTCCGGGAACTTTGCGGTATCAAATTACAATGAATATTGAATGTATAATTTGATAATCAGAAAGATATAGAATATTATTCGGTTCAAAGGGTGGAACCCATGAGGCCCCACCCTTTTTATGCGATTTTAAATACCGTTCAAGTGCGGTTTAAAAACGGATTATTTGTATTCCTGCCAGCTCTTGATCTGAATGTCTTCCAGTTTGGTAGTGCAGAAGGCTTCGATGAAGGCCTTGGCCAGGCGGGCATTCGTCATCAACGGAATGTTGTGGTCGATGGCGCCGCGGCGGATACGGTACCCGTTGGTCAGTTCGCGTTTGCTGTGGTTCTTCGGAATGTTCACAATCAGGTCGAACTGATGGTTGGCAATCATCTTCATCACGTTGTTTTCGGCGTTCGGACGTTCATCCGGCCAGAATACCGGAGTAGTAGGAATACCGTGTGAGTTCAGGAAGGTAGCGGTACCGGCAGTAGCGTAGATGTGGTAACCTTTCTGGCTTAACATCTGGCTGGCATCCAGCAAATCTACTTTCGACTTGGTAGCTCCGGAAGAGAGGAGGACAGCTTTCTTCGGAATGCGGTAACCGGTAGCGATGAGCGCGTTCAGCAGAGCTTCGTCGAAATCATCTCCCAAGCAACCCACTTCACCGGTAGACGACATGTCGACTCCCAATACCGGGTCGGCATTCTGCAGACGGGCGAATGAGAATTGGGAAGCTTTTACACCGATGCGGTCGATGTCGAAAGCCGATTTGTCCGGTTGGGTATACGGAGCGTCGAGCATGATGCGGGTAGCTGTTTCAATGAAGTTACGTTTCAGTACCTTTGATACGAACGGGAAGCTGCGTGAAGCACGCAGGTTACATTCGATGACTTTTACTTCGTTCTTCCGTGCCAGGAACTGGATGTTGAACGGACCGGAGATGTTCAGTTCCTGAGCGATGCGACGGCTGATTTTCTTGATTTGACGAGCTGTAGAGAAATAAATCTGCTGGGCCGGGAAAACTAGGGTAGCGTCGCCGGAGTGTACACCGGCATATTCGATGTGTTCCGAGATGGCGTATTCCACGATTTCGCCCTGATTGGCTACGGCATCGAATTCGATTTCCTTAGTCTCTTGCATGAATTGTGAGATAACTACCGGATATTCTTTCGATACTTCGCTGGCCATCTGCAGGAAGCGAGTCAGTTCTTCTTCATCGTAGCAAACATTCATAGCTGCTCCAGAAAGCACGTACGACGGGCGTACCAGTACCGGATAACCCACTTTGGCGATGAATTGTTTCACATCGTCCAGGCTGGTCAGTTCCTGCCAAGCCGGCTGGTCGATACCCAGCTGGTCGAGCATGGCCGAGAATTTGTTGCGGTTTTCGGCACGGTCGATAGATACCGGCGATGTTCCCAGGATAGGTACAGACTGGCGGTGGAGTTTCATAGCCAGGTTGTTTGGAATCTGTCCGCCTACGGAAACGATGACACCACGTGGCTGTTCCAGGTCGATGACATCCAATACCCGTTCGAACGAGAGTTCGTCGAAGTAAAGGCGGTCGCACATATCGTAGTCGGTCGATACGGTTTCCGGATTATAGTTGATCATGATGGACTTGTAGCCCAGTTTACGTGCGGTCTGGATGGCGTTTACCGAACACCAGTCGAACTCTACGGAAGAACCGATGCGGTAGGCGCCTGAGCCCAGTACAACCACCGATTTCTCGTTCTTGTAGTAATTCACATCGTAACCTTCGGCATCGTAGGTGAAGTACAGGTAGTTGGTCAGTTCCGGATGTTCGGAAGCCACGGTATTGATGCGTTTTACAGCCGGCAGGATATTCAGTTTCTTACGGTAGGCACGTACCTGCAGGTTTTCTTTTTCCATGTTGCCGTTGTGCGGTTTCAGTACGAAACGTGCAATCTGGAAGTCGGAGAATCCCAGACGTTTGGCTTCGCGCAATACATCGGCCGGGAGTGATTCCAGGGAATCATAGCTCTGCAGCTTGGCTTTATAATCGACGATGTTCTTCAGACGTTCGATGAACCACGGGTCAATCTTGGTCAGTTCGAAGATACGCTCGATGCTGTATCCTTCTTCCAGTGCCTGGGCGATGGCGAAGATACGCAGGTCGGTCGGGTTGGACAGCTCGTCATCCAGGTTGTCGAAGCGAGTATGGTCATTGCCTACGAAACCGTGCATGCCCTGTCCGATCATACGCAGACCCTTCTGGATGATTTCTTCGAACGAGCGTCCGATGGACATGATTTCGCCTACTGACTTCATGCTGGAACCGATGCGGCGGGATACGCCTACGAACTTGGTCAGGTCCCAACGAGGAATCTTACAGATGAGGTAATCCAGTGACGGTGCTACATAAGCAGAGTTCGGAGTACCCATTTCACCGATTTGGTCGAGTGTATAACCCAAGGCAATCTTGGCGGCCACGAAGGCCAGCGGATAACCGGTAGCTTTGGAAGCCAGGGCCGAAGAACGGCTGAGGCGGGCATTTACCTCGATGATGCGGTAGTCGTTTGTATCGGCATTGAAGGCGTACTGGATGTTACATTCACCTACGATACCCAGGTGGCGGATACACTGGCGGGAGAGGGCCTGCAGGGTAGTAACCTGTTCTTCCGACAGGGAGCAGGTAGGAGCTACTACGATGGATTCACCGGTATGGATACCCAGCGGGTCGAAGTTCTCCATGCTGGCTACCGTGAAGCAGTGGTCGTTCGCGTCGCGGATAACCTCGAACTCGATTTCTTTCCAGCCTTTCAGCGATTCTTCTACCAGAATCTGTGGTGAGAAAGTAAAGGCGCTCTCTGCCAGTTCGATGAAGGCTTCTTCGTTGGGACAGATACCGCTTCCCAATCCACCTAAAGCGTATGCAGAACGGATCATGACCGGGTAACCGATACGGCGGGCGGCTTCGAGTGCAGCCTCCATGGATTCTACAGCCTGGCTAACCGGAGTCTTCAGTGAAGCTTCGTTCATCTTTTTCACGAAGAGGTCTCGGTCTTCGGTGTACATGATGGCTTCTACCGAGGTACCCAATACTTCTACACCGTATTCCTGTAGAACTCCTGTCTGATAAAGTTCTGTTCCGCAGTTCAGGGCAGTCTGTCCGCCGAAGGCCAGCAGGATGCCGTCCGGGCGTTCTTTTTTGATGATTTCAGTCACGAAATAAGGAGTTACCGGCAGGAAGTATACTTGGTCGGCAATACCCTCGGAAGTCTGGATGGTAGCGATGTTAGGGTTGATGAGCACGGAGCGGATGCCTTCTTCGCGCAAGGCTTTCAATGCTTGTGAGCCGGAGTAGTCGAATTCACCGGCCTGGCCGATTTTCAAGGCACCCGAACCGAGTACCAGCACTTTTTTCAATGTCTTTTTCATACATATAGATTATTTGAGTGTTTTAGAGCGGGGATGCAGTGTCCGAAACGGAACCGTTGCATCGTATGATGCAAAGAAACGATTTATTTTGAAGAAAACAAAGTAATTGTGTATCTTTGCTGCAATTTATAAACAAATGAAATACATACCCATGAAAAAAGAAAAGATTATACTGACCGGTGACCGTCCTACCGGAAAACTGCATATCGGACATTACGTAGGTTCGCTTCGTCGCCGTGTGGAACTTCAGAATTCCGGCCTTTATGACAAGATTTTCGTTTTCGAGGCCGACGGTCAGGCACTGACCGATAACATCGATAATCCGGAAAAGGTACGTCAGAATGTGATAGAAGTTGCTTTGGATTATCTGTCTGTCGGATTGGACCCGAGCAAATCGACCATCTTTATCCAGTCTCAGATTCCGGAACTGTGTGAGCTGACTTTCTATTACATGGATATGGTAACGGTATCCCGTTTGCAGCGTAATCCGACTGTGAAGACCGAAATTCAGATGCGTAACTTCGAGACCAGCATCCCGGTCGGTTTCTTTACTTATCCCATCAGTCAGGCTGCCGACATCACAGCGTTCAAGGCTACCACTGTACCGGTTGGTGAAGACCAGGAACCGATGATTGAGCAGGCACGCGAAATCGTCCGTCGTTTCAACCATATCTATGGCGAAACACTGGTAGAGCCGGATATCCTGTTGCCGGATAATGCGGCTTGTCTGCGTCTGCCGGGAACCGACGGTAAGGCGAAGATGAGTAAATCGTTGGGTAACTGCATTTACCTGTCCGATAGCGCTGACGAAGTGGAAAAGAAGGTGAAGAGCATGTATACAGACCCGACCCACATCAAGGTGACCGACCCGGGCCGTCTGGAAGGAAATACGGTATTCACTTACCTGGATGCATTCTGCCGTCCGGAACATTTCGGCCGTTATCTGACCGATTATGCTTCGCTGGATGAACTGAAGGCTCACTATACCCGCGGTGGTTTGGGGGATATGAAGGTGAAGAAGTTCCTGGCTGCCATCATGCAGGAAGAACTGGAACCTATCCGCAACCGTCGTAAAGAGTTCGAGAAAGACATTCCGGCTGTCTATGCCATGCTGAAACAGGGTTGCGAGGTAGCTCGTGCAGCGGCTGCCCAGACACTGGATGAAGTCCGCCGGGCCATGAAAATCAATTATTTCGATGATGATGCGCTGATTGCCGAACAGGCCAAGCGTTTCAGTAACGAATAAGCATCGATAAAAAAACGGACTCCCTTGAAACAGGAAGTCCGACGGGGGCTGGCCTTGTAAGCGGAAAACGCTTACAGCGCCAGCCCTATTGTTAACAGCATTCCGAAAATAAGGATGTTCCGCGAGGTTTCACCCAATATCGCGTTCAGGGCTTTGCCCTGATGGATACGCGCCATTTTCATGGTCGTCAGGATATGCGGTAACAGGTAAATCTGTGGAAGGATGGCGGCCAGGGGTTTACCCAGGCCGATGAAATAAAAGCAGCACCAGCAGGCAACAAGTCCCAACAGGAAATACAGGATGAGTCCGGCTTTAGCTCCCAGGCGGACAACCAGTGTTTTCTTCCCGCTCTGGCGGTCCTGGTCCCGGTCGCGGAAATTGTTGACCATCAGCAGGGTGTCAATGGTGAGTCCGCAGGCCAGGGAACCCATGGTGACAGCCGTATTCCAACCGTGCCCCATGACGTAGTAGGTGCAGCCTACCGGTACAAACCCGAAAAAGACAAGTACCAGTACATCGCCCCAGCCATGATAAGCCAGCGGGTAAGGTCCGGCGGTATAGAGGAAGGCGAAAAGAATGCAGGCCAGACCCACCGGAATCATTTCCCAACCGCTGTATATCAACAGGCACAGGCCGCAGCAGGCCGCCAGCAGGGTGGTTATCAGGATTCCCTTCTTCATGGCGGGAACAGTTATCCAGCCCTGGGCGCAGGCCCGTTCGGGACCTAGCCGGTCTTCGCGGTCGGTTCCTTTCAGAAAATCGTACAGGTCGTTGATGAAGTTGGCATCTATCTGCATCAGGTAGGCGAAGAGCAGGCAGAGCAGGAATGGGGTAGCCTGCAGATGACCGTAGATGTAGGCCAGTGCGCCTCCTATCAGTACAGGTACGGAAGCGGCTGTCAATGTCTTGGGTCGGGCAGCCAGTACCCATGCCTTGAAAGAATTGGGAGTAGGATTCTGTTTCATGTTATGAATACTTTGTTTTGTCGTGGCAAAGGTAACGCTTTTTGCTTATTTTCGGGCTGAAGAGATAAAGTCAATATATGAGAAAATCTTTTGTTCATCCGGAATCCCGGGGGGACAAAAGGCATCCCCAAACAATCGCTTATGTTCAAACGAATAGGAATGGCATTGACTGGAGCAGTATTGTCGGCCGTATTGCTTGGTTCGTGTGCCACGGCTTCCTTTTCCAAGTATAAAGGAATAGGACGTATCAAACAGTATGATATTTACAGTGAGCAGCTTCCGGAGACCTTTGACGGATTCCGGATAGCCTTTGCTACCGATTTCCATTACGAGAGCCGGTTTACTGCCAAGCGCTTGCCGAACCTCGTGCGTGCCCTTCAGTCGGTAGATGCCGATGTCCTGATTTTGGGTGGTGACTATCGGGGACGCGAAGGGGGTGGTGTAGAAGAGCTTTTCAAGGCTTTGCAGCAGGTCTCAACGCCTTACGGAACGTATGCCGTGATGGGTAACCACGAGCGGGGAGAAGCGGATAGTCTGGCACGGAAAGCCATGAAGGATAGTGGCGTAAAGCTGTTGGAACATCGGGTGGATACGCTTTGGAAGGGAAACCGGTTCATCGAAATCTGTGGCATCCGGAACCCGTTCGATTTGAAGCGGAACGGTGTGTCGCCTACCTTGGCCTTGAAACCGGAAGATTTTGTCGTGATGGTGACGCACACTCCCGATTATGTAGAAGATGTGGACATCTCGCATACGGATTTGGCTTTGGCGGGACATACCCACGGCGGACAGGTAAGTCTGTTCAAACGATGGACACCGGCAGGTAATTTTTCCAAATACGGGAGCCGTTTCCTCACCGGACTGAAACACAACAGTCAGGGTATACCGGTAATTATCAGCAACGGATTGGGTACATCGCGGAAGGATATCCGTTTGTTTACCCCCAGCGAGGTCGTACTGGTGATACTCCACTGCGGACCGGAAAAGCCGTAGCGGTCATTTCCGGTAGAGGTGGAGCTCCTTGATGAGGCGGTCTACTTCCGGATGAAGGAAGTAACGCATGTCTTTCCCTTCGCGGATGGCGGTACGGATAAAGGTGGAGCTGATTTCCAGCAGGGGGGTATGTACGGCCTTGACGCGGGGCGGTAGGGTGAGTGCTCCCAGGTCGTACCCCGGACGCGGATAAATCAGTACGTAATGTTTTTGCAGAATCTCCTCCGGCGATTTCCAACGGTCGAAGGCCGCCCAGTTGTCGGCTCCGATAATCAGGTAGAAATCCCGGTCGGGATATTGACGGGCCAGCTTGTCGAGCGTATGGATGGTATACGAAGGCCGGGGCAGGTGGAACTCGAAGTCGGAGGCCTTGAAGCGTGGATATCCTTCTACCGCAGCCTGTACCAGTTGCAGGCGGAGTTCGTCTTTCAGCAGGTCCTGATGGACCTTGAAGGGATTCAGTGGTGAGACGAGAAACCATACTTCGTCTACTTCGCCGTATTCACACAGATAATTGGCCAGAGCCAGATGACCCAGGTGAATCGGATTGAAAGAGCCTCCGAAGATTCCGGTCTTTATACGAGTTTCTTCCATTTATAGAAATTAATGACCTGCCAGATGGCAACGAACAGCATACCTGCCGCAATGATGTATTCTTCTTTATAGACAGCCACTACACCAACCGCTACGGCTGCCAGTCCGATGACAATGCACAGGACCAGCAGCATACGGATTACTTTTTTCGGGTCTTTCACCATAAGGGATGTTTCTGTTATCGGTTCAGGAATTCGGTGATTACTTTCAGGGCCTTGGCCTTGGCTTTGTCAAGGTCATCGTTGACGATGACGACATCGAACCGCGGGGCGTAGCCCAGTTCGAATTCGGCCTTTGCGATGCGGCTTTCAATGACTTCGGGCGAGTCTGTACCACGGCCGTTCAGGCGTTTGCGCAGTTCTTCTACCGAAGGCGGCTGGATGAATACCGACAAGGCACGTTCACCGTAATATTGCTTGATGTTGCATCCGCCTACCACGTCTACGTCGAACACTACATTCTGTCCGTCGGCGAGCTGTTTCTCCACCTGCGATTTCAGGGTGCCGTAGAAGCGGTCCTTGTAGACTTCTTCGTATTCCAGAAACTCGTTGTCGGCGATGCGTTGTTTGAATTCTTCCGGAGTCAGGAAGAAATATTCCACTCCGTTCTGTTCGGTTCCTCTCGGCGGACGGCTGGTGGCCGAAATGGAGAAAGCCAGGTTCAGGTTCTGGGTCAACAGGTAGTTGATGATGGTGGATTTCCCGGAGCCTGAAGGGGCTGAGAAGATAATCAGTTTTCCAGTCATAAGGTTCGTTTATGGATGAAGTTGTTTTTACATGACATTGAGCACCTGCTCTTTGATTTGTTCCAGTTCGTCTTTCATCTGTACCACGATGTTCTGCATTTCGGCGTGGTTCGACTTGCTGCCGGTGGTATTGATTTCCCGTCCCATTTCCTGGGCGATGAATCCCAGCTTCTTGCCTTGTCCGTGTCCGCCTGCCATCGTTTCGCGGAAATAGCGCAGGTGATTGGCCAGACGCTGTTTTTCTTCGTTGATGTCCAGCTTTTCGATGTAATAGATGAGTTCCTGTTCCAGTCGGTTCTTGTCGTAGTCTACGCTGATGGTTTTCTCCAGTGCGTCGGTGATGCGTTCACGGATTCTGGTGACACGTTCTTTCTCGTAGACCTCGATGCTTTGCAACAGGCGCTCGATGTTGTCAATCTTTTCTGTAAACTTCTTTTCGAGAGCCTGTCCTTCCTGTTTGCGGAAATCTACCAGATGCTGCAGGGCTTCGCTGACAGCCTGACGGACCACGGTCCATTCTTCTTCGGAAAGTTCCTGTACGTCTACACGGGTCAGTACATCGGGCATCCGCAGCAGGGTAGCGAACCAGTCCTGCGGTACCGGGATGTGGTAGGTCTCGGAAATTGTTTTAATCTGGTTGCAGTAGTTTTCTACCAGTGCGGCGTTGATGGGAGTCGCTGTTTCGGCGGCATCCTTTTCTACCCACAGGCTGAAATCTACTTTCCCGCGTTCCAGGGTCTGGGCGATAAGGTTACGTATTTCCATTTCCTTTTCCCGGTACAGGGGGGCGATGCGGGTAGACAGGTCCATCGCCTTACTATTTAAAGACTTGATTTCGACATTGATTTTTTTATCTCCGAATGAGGCGGTTGCTTTGCCGTATCCGGTCATAGACTGTATCATAACTAAATGTATTTTTTGCAAAAGTAAAGAAAATATGGAAATGGAGTACAAATAAAAGTGTATATTTGCAAACTATCTATATAAGCGTAATTATGTCTTGCATTTTACATATCGAAACATCTACGGAAGTCTGTTCCGTTTCTGTCAGTCAGGACGGTGCTTCCATTTTTTCAAAAGAAGATTTCAAGGGTCCTTCGCACGCTACGGTATTGGGCGTGTATGTAGACGAAGCGTTGTCATTTGCGGATAATCATGCCATTCCGCTGGATGCGGTAGCCGTCAGTTGCGGGCCGGGCTCCTATACGGGGCTGCGTATCGGGGTTTCCATGGCGAAGGGAATCTGTTACGGACGTAATATCCCCTTGATTGGGTTACCCACACTGGAGGTGATGTGTGTACCGGTGCTGCTGCATCAGGATTTGCCGGACGATGCGTTGCTCTGTCCGATGATTGATGCCCGCCGTATGGAGGTGTACGCCGCCGTTTACGACCGTGCCCTGCGCGTGAAACGTGAAACGGCCGCCGATATCATCGATGAGAATTCGTATGCCGAGTTCCTGGACGCTCATCCGGTGTATTTCTTCGGTAACGGAGCTGCCAAATGCCGCGAGAAGTTGACACATCCGAATGCGCACTTCATTGAAGACATTTATCCGCTGGCCAAGTGGATGTTCCCGCTGGCCGAGAAGGCGATGGCAAAAGAAGATTTCAAGGATGTGGCTTACTTTGAGCCTTTCTACCTGAAGGAATTCGTTGCTTCGGTACCCAAGAAACTGTTATAGACTGATTGAATAGCTAAAAGTTAAAATAAAAGTATGGAGTATAATACCCAACAGCGGAGATTACCGCTTCCCGAATATGGACGCAGTGTACAGAATATGGTGGACCACGCCTTGACTATCGAGGACCGTGAGGAACGCCAGCGTTGCGCCAATACCATTGTGAACATCATGGGGGGCATGTTCCCGCATTTACGTGATGTTGAGGACTTCAACCATAAGTTATGGGACCATCTGGCTATTATGGCCGATTTCAAGCTGGATATTGATTACCCGGTGGAAGTGGTCAAGAAGGAGAGCCTGGAAGTGAAGCCGGATTGCATTCCTTATTCACAGAATAACATTCACTACCGTCATTACGGACGTTTTATTCAGGATATGATTCAGGTGGCTGTGGATTATCCGGAAGGTGAGGAACGGAAACAGCTGATTTCCATGATTGCCAACCACATGAAGAAGGATTACCTGAACTGGAACAAGGACGGTGTGGAAGACCAGAAGATTCTGGATGATTTGTATGAACTCTCAGGTGGCAAGATTAAGTTGACACCGGAGGATTTGAAACTGGTGGAACCGCGTACCTTTATTCCGCGGCGTCGCCAGATGAACAATAACAATAATAATCAGCGAAGAAAATTCTAACCCGATAAACGTGACATTATGGCTTCATTTGTAATAGAGGGTGGGCATAAACTGCATGGCGAGATTATTCCGCAGGGTGCCAAGAATGAAGTACTGGAAGTGCTTTGTGCCACATTATTGACTTCGGAAGAGGTGACTATCAGCAATATTCCCGATATTCTGGATGTGAACAATCTGATTCAGCTGCTCCGCGATATGGGAGTAAAGGTATCGAAGACGGATATTGAAACCTATACGTTCCAGGCCGATTTCGTGAATCTGGCTTACCTGGAAAGCGATGATTTCCTGCAGCGCTGCTCGAAGCTGCGCGGGTCGGTCATGCTGGTCGGTCCGTTGATTGCCCGTTTCGGACAGGCACTCATATCCAAGCCGGGCGGTGACAAGATAGGCCGCCGCCGTCTTGATACGCATTTCCTGGGTATCCAGAAACTGGGGGCTGACTTCGAATACGATGCGGACAGGAAGGTATACCGCATCGTGGCGGAACATCTAAAGGGAGCGGACATGCTGCTGGATGAGGCTTCGGTCACCGGTACAGCCAACATCATCATGGCAGCGGTATTGGCCGAAGGAACCACCACCATCTATAATGCGGCTTGTGAGCCATACGTCCAGCAGCTTTGCCGGATGCTAAACCGCATGGGAGCCCGGATTTCCGGTATCGCTTCCAATCTGCTGACCATCGAAGGGGTGGAAAGCCTGAACGGTTGTCAGCATCATGTATTACCGGATATGATTGAGGTAGGAAGCTTTATCGGCATGGCAGCCATGACGGGCAGCGAACTGACCATCAAAAATGTGTCTTATCAGAATCTGGGCATTATCCCCGACAGCTTCCGGCGTTTGGGTATCCGGCTGGAGCAACGTGGCGACGATATCTACATTCCGGCTCAGGAGCATTACCAGATTGAATCGTTCATCGACGGTTCCATCATGACCATCGCCGATGCGCCGTGGCCGGGACTGACTCCAGACCTGCTGAGCGTGATGCTGGTTGTGGCTACCCAGGCCAAGGGCAGTGTGCTGATTCATCAGAAGATGTTCGAAAGCCGTCTGTTCTTTGTCGACAAGCTGATTGATATGGGGGCACAGATTATCTTGTGCGACCCGCACCGGGCTGTCGTCATCGGTCATGACCGTAACTTCTGTCTGCGGGGCGGAAACATGTCATCGCCGGATATCCGTGCCGGTATCGCCCTGCTGATTGCCGCACTGGGCGCTACGGGTGTAAGCCGTATCCACAACATCGAGCAGATAGACCGTGGTTACCAGAACATCGAACAGCGTCTTACCGCGCTGGGAGCACGTATCACCCGTATTGAATAGAGCCGGTTATAATATGATAAGAAAAGAAGAAGTATTTAAGATAGGAGTCCTCAACAAACCTCACGGGGTGAAGGGGGAAATTGGTTTTACTTTCACGGACGATGTGTTCGACCGTGTGGACTGTGATTACCTCATCCTGTTGCTTGACGGGATTCTGGTACCTTTCTTCATCGAGGAGTACCGTTTCCGTTCGGACAATGTGGCCCTGGTGAAGTTTGAAGGTATTGATACGGCCGAACGTGCCCGCAGGTTTTCTAACGTGGAAGTGTACTTCCCCAGCAAGTATCTGGAGGAAGAAGATGGTATTTCCTCGTGGAATTTCTTTGTAGGCTTCCAGGTGGAAGATATCGCGCATGGAAATCTGGGCGAAATCACGCATGTGGACGATTCGACGGTAAATGTACTGTTTGTCATCGAACGGGACGGCCGGGAAATCTTGCTGCCGGCCCACGAGGAGTTTATCCGGGGACTCGACAAGAAAAAGAAGCTTCTGACGGTAGAAATACCCGACGGACTGCTGGAGGATTAACGAAGTCGGCACTGATTTATGAAACGGAGAGGAAGGAAAGCCTTCTGGCACAACATCAAGTTCAAGTACAAGCTGATTGTTTTGAACGAGAACACTTTGGAAGAAGTGGTGGGGATTCATGTGTCTAAACTGAACGGTATTTCGGTCTTGCTGGCTGCGTGTACGGTCATCTTCCTCATTGCCGCGTTCATCATCATGTTCACTCCTTTGCGGAACTATCTGCCGGGATACATGAACAGCGAAGTGCGCCGGCAGGTCGTGGAGAATGCCTTGCGGGCCGACTCCCTGCAGCAGGCCCTTGCCCGTCAGCAGCTGTATCTGATGAATATCCAGGACATCATCAGCGGAAAGGTGAAGGCAGATACTGTGCAGTCCATCGATTCGCTGACCGACGTCCGTGTGGAGGAGCTGATGGAACGCTCGGAAGAAGAAGAGAAGTTCCGGCAGCAATACGAAGAGAAGGAACGCTACAACCTGCGCTCTGTCAACGAAAACCACGATGCGGCCGGACTGATATTCTACCGTCCGGTACGTGGGGTGATGACTACCGGTTTCCAGCCGATGCAGAAACATTTCGGGACCGACCTGGTGGCGGCACCGAACGAGAATGTACTCGCTGCCCTGGACGGAACCGTGATTCTGGCCGCCTATACGGCCGAAGCGGGGTATGTTATCCAGTTACAGCACGCACGTAATTTCATTACCGTATACAAGCATTGCGGTTCGTTGCTGAAGAAGGAAGGCGACGAAGTAAAGGGCGGGGAGGTCATCGCACTGGTGGAAAACAAGGTGGAAGGTAATCCGGAAGGGGAACAGCCTCACCTGCATTTTGAATTGTGGCATCAGGGGACTCCCATCAATCCGGAAAAATACATTGTATTCTAATAATTATGAAGAAACAGATAGCTATTTTAGGTTCAACGGGATCCATCGGGACACAGGCGCTGAAGGTGATTGCCGAACATCCCGACTTGTATGAGGCTTATGCGTTGACTGCCAACAATAAAGTGGACCTGCTGATAGAACAGGCCCGTCAGTTCCGGCCGGAAGCGGTGGTTATCGCCAATCCGGACAAGTATCTGCAGCTGAAAGAGGCGTTATCGGATTTACCGATTAAAGTCTATGCCGGTGCCGATGCGCTGGCACAGATTGTGGAATCCGGTCCGATAGATATCGTCCTGACAGCAATGGTAGGGTATGCCGGTCTGCGTCCGACCATGAATGCCATCAAGGCAGGAAAGGTCATTGCGCTGGCCAACAAGGAAACCATGGTGGTGGCCGGCGAGCTGGTCAATGCCCTGGCTGCCCAATACCGGGTGCCTATTCTGCCGGTCGATTCGGAACATTCGGCTATTTTTCAATGCCTGGAATTGAACAATCCGGTACATAAGATTATCCTGACCGCTTCGGGAGGACCGTTCCGTACGTTCTCGTTGGAACAGTTGCAGACGGTTACCAAGGAGCAGGCGTTGAAACATCCCAACTGGAGCATGGGGGCCAAGATTACCATCGATTCGGCTTCGATGATGAACAAGGGATTCGAGGTGATTGAAGCCAAATGGTTGTTCGGCGTGCGTCCGGAACAGATTGAAGTGGTGGTACACCCGCAGTCGGTGGTACACTCCATGGTGGAATACGTAGACGGTGCAGTGAAAGCCCAGCTGGGAGTACCCGACATGCGTCTGCCTATCCAGTACGCGTTCTCTTATCCGAAACGTGAACCGCTTTCCGGCGAACGTCTGGATTTCATGAAATGCAATACGCTTACATTCGAGGCACCCGATACCCGGCGGTTCCGGAACCTGGCTCTGGCATACGAGGCCTTGCACCGTGGAGGAAACATGCCTTGTATCGTGAATGCGGCCAACGAAGTGGTGGTGGCCTCTTTCCTGAAAGACCAGATTTCTTTCCTGGGTATGAGCGATGTCATCGAAAAGACCATGGAACGGGTGACTTTCATTCAGACGCCGACCTACGAGGACTATGTAGAGACAGATGCCTTGACCCGGCGTGTGGCAGCCGAAATGGTGATTAACAGAACTTATTGACAGAATGAAAATTAATTATTAACACAGAAGTAGATTGTAAATGGAAACATTTTTGATTCGTGCCATTCAACTGATTCTCAGCCTTTCGCTGCTGGTCATCGTTCATGAAGGAGGACACTTTTTCTTTGCGCGCCTTTTCAAGATACGTGTAGAGAAGTTCTATATCTTTTTTGACCCTTGGTTCTCGCTGTTCAAGTACAAGCCGAAGAACAGCGATACGGAATACGGTGTGGGGTGGCTGCCGTTGGGCGGTTACTGTAAGATTGCGGGAATGATAGATGAGTCGATGGATACCGAACAGATGAAGCAACCCGCGCAGCCGTGGGAATTCCGCTCCAAACCGGCGTGGCAGCGTCTGCTGGTCATGATAGGCGGAGTGCTGATGAACTTCCTGCTGGCACTTTTCATCTATTCCATGATTCTTTATACCTGGGGAGATTCCTACATCGCCCTGAAGGACATGACTTACGGTATGAAGTTCAACGAAACGGCCAAGCAGATTGGATTCCGCGACGGGGATATCCTGAAGGCTGCCGACGGCGAGCCGCTGGAACGTTTCAACGTCGATATGCTCCGTAGTCTGGTAGAGGCCCGCGAAGTGACGGTGCTGCGTAACGGACAGGAGGAGAAGATACTGATGCCGGAGGTCAGCCTGTTGGACATCGCGAAAGAGGACCCTCCGTTTGTGGATATCCTTTATCCGAATGTCGTAGACTCGGTATGGGCGGATGGAGGATTTGCCAAAGCCGGTATTATGGCTGGCGATACGCTGCTGGCAGTCAACGGAGCGGCAGTGAACTCCTGGAATGATTTTGTCAATGAACTGGGTACCTTGCAGGCGAAGGCTGAACTGGAAAAGCAACCGAATGCGACTTTCAGTTTGGTTTATGCCCGTGGCGGTATACGCGATACGGTACAGGTACAGACCAATTCCAGCTTCAAGGTGGGTGCGGAAATGCACCTGGACTATAAGCCGACGGTACTGACCTACGGTTTCTTTTCTTCCTTCCCAGCCGGTGTGACCCTCGGTGTCAATACCTTGAAGGGATATGTGAACGACATGAAGTATGTCTTTACGAAGGAAGGTGCCAAGAGCGTGGGTGGTTTCGGAACCATCGGCAGTATTTTCCCGAAAGTGTGGGACTGGCCCCGTTTCTGGTCGATGACGGCTTTCCTGTCCATCATCCTGGCATTCATGAACATCCTGCCGATTCCTGCGCTGGACGGTGGACACGTGCTGTTCCTGCTGTATGAAATCATTGCCCGGCGCAAACCGAGTGACAAGTTCCTGGAGTATGCGCAGATGGTGGGTATGTTCCTGCTCTTTGCCTTGCTTATCTGGGCGAATTTCAACGATGTCTTGAGGTTCCTGTTCTAGCGGATTTTATTTCCTTAGATACTTTCTGAAGGGCGGCCGACAACTTTTCTCGGAAGTTTGCTATCTTTGTAACAAAAAATTATTAAAGTAGCACACATCATGAGAAAAATGTTGTTAGCCGCCTTTTTGTTAGGCGCAATCTGTTTACAGGCCATGCCGGGACAGGCACAGGAGAGACTGCCTGAATACCTGCAGGCCGAGAAGTTTACAGGGGCCAAGCTGAAGAACATGCTGTTTTCTACCACCGTAGACCCGCACTGGTTTCAGCAGGGCACCCGTTTCTGGTTTGAATACAAGACGAGTGGAGGGAAGTTCTGGTATGTGGTAGACCCTGCTGCCCGCAGCAAGACTCCGCTTTTTGACCGCGATGAACTGGCTGCCCAGCTGACCGAAATCGTGCAGGACCCGTTTGAGGCCCGTCATCTGCCTATCACCAACCTGAAAGTAAAGGAAGACGGACGTACCTTTACTTTCGAAGTGACTTCCAGTCGCGATGCCAAACCGAAGAAAGACGATGATAAGAAGAAGGACGAGAAGAAAAAGGAAGTGTTCTATTTCTCTTACGATCTCCAAACCCGTAAATTGACGCACCTGAAGGATGCGGAGGAAGAGCCGAAACGGCTGGAATGGGCATCTGTATCGCCGGACGGAAAGAGTGTGGTCTATGCCAAGGACTGCAACCTGTATCGCATGAGCATCGAGAATTACCGCAAGGCACAGAAGGACGAGAAGGACAGTACCATTGTCGAGACACAGCTGACTACTGACGGTACTCCCGATTTTGGTTACGGAATTCCTTACAGTATTCTGAATACCGATACCTTGTGCAACGGTAAACGCCGGGGCGTGTGGGGATGCTGGTCGCCCGACTCGAAATATTTTGTGACTATCGTTTCGGATAACAGGGCCGTCAAACCGCTTTGGGTTATCAATTCCATCGCCGAACCGCGTCCTACCTTGGAAACCTACAAGTATCAGATGCCGGGTGAGATGGAGGCTCCGGAAGACCATCTTTACTTGTTTGACATGACTTCCAATACACGGAAAGAAATCCGTACGGCTGCCTGGAAGAACCAGACGTTGGATTTGTCTTACCGTCCTTGGGAACAGAAGCAGCGCGACCAGGAGCTGGTGCCCGCTATCTGGCAGGGAGACAACAACCGTTTCTATGTAACCCGCAGCAGCCGTGACCTGCATCGCATCGATGTCTGTACCTATACGGTCGGTCAGGATTCCATCGTACCGATTGTGGAGGAACGGATGAATACCTACCAGGAAACCCGCCCGATTCAGGTATTCAACGAAGGCAAGGAATTTATCCAGTGGAGCGAGCGTGACGGTTGGGCACACCTGTACCTGTACGATGACAAAGGGAACCTGAAGAACCGGATTACCAAAGGACCGTGGCACGTAGAGCAGGTAGTGAAGGTGGATCCGGCTACCCGGACCATTTATTTTACCGCCAACGGTCGTGAAGCGGGTGAGAATCCGTATTACGAACATCTGTATAAGGTGAATGCCGATGGCAGTGGCCTGAAACGTCTGACCGCCGGCGATTTCTTCCATCAGGTAGAAGTGGACGATGAGGCCCGTTTCATCGTGGACAACTATTCACGGGTGAATACGGTTCCCTGTACCGATGTGATTGACCGCAACGGGAACAAGGTCATGAGCCTGCAGGAGAGTGATTTTTCGGTACTGAAGGCTGCGGGTTATCAGTTCCCGGAACTCTTTACCGTAAAGGCTGCCGACGGGGTGACCGACTTGTATGGCGTGATGTACAAGCCTTTCAACTTCGATTCTACCAAGGTTTATCCGATTATCGACTATGTATATCCGGGTCCGCAGGTGGAAGCAGTGTATTATCCGTTCACTCGCATGAGTGTGCGTACCGACCGTCTGGCTCAAGCCGGTTTCATCGTGATTTCGGTAGGACAGCGAGGTGGACACCCGAGCCGTTCGAAGTGGTATCACAACTACGGTTACGGAAACATGCGCGACTATCCGTTGGCCGACCACAAGGCGGCTGTAGAGCAGTTGGCTGCCCGTTATCCGTTTATCGATATCAACCGGGTAGGTATTCACGGACATTCCGGCGGTGGCTTCATGTCGACAGCGGCTATCTGTCAGTACCCGGATTTCTACAAAGCAGCCGTATCGTGCGCCGGAAACCATGACAACCGGATTTATAACCGCTGGTGGAGCGAGACACATCACGGAGTGAAAGAAGAAATCACCGAGAAGGGTGATACCATCTTCGCCTACAAGATTGCCACGAATCCGGAAATTGTGAAGCAGTTGAAGGGACACCTGATGCTGGTACACGGGGATATTGACAACAACGTGCATCCGGGTAATACCATCCGGGTGGTGAATGCCCTGATTCAGGCCAACAAGCGTTTCGAGATGTTGATCTTGCCGGGTCAGCGTCATGCGTTTGGCAATATGGATGAGTATTTCTACTGGCGCATGGTGGATTTCTTCTCGAAATACCTGAAAGGCAAGCAGGAGGATTCGGTAGATATCCCGCAGCGGTAGATTGATTCTCCGTTCGGCGGCAGTCCGCCCGAAAACGCAAGATAAGTTCTTGAACTACTTGGTCTGTAAGTAGTTCCCAAGGGGATAAAACAAATCGTCCCGCCTGGCTCCTGTTCATGGGAGCGGGGCGGGACGATTCTTTTTCAGTTCGTTTCAGCTTACAGCATGGCGGCGTATTTACGTACCTGCTTCAGGCGTTCCATGAAAGTGGGGTCGGAGGCGGCCTGCTGCATGTTACAGTCGAGCTGCATCCGCATCAGCAGCGAGGCACTGATTCCCAACGCAGCTTCGAATAGCATGGCTGTCTGTGTCGTAACCGGCCGGCGGCAGTTGAGGATGTCGTTCAGCACCTTGTAGGAGATGCCCATCTGCTCAGCCAGCTTTCGCTGTGAGAGCTTACGTTCTTCAGTCTCTTCTTTCAGCAGTTCACCCGGATGTATGGGGCGTTGGCAGATGTATTTTCCCATGATTGTTTTATTTATAATGATTCGACAATTCCAAAATGTTACAGATGGTCACTACCGTTTCCTGTGAGATTTGTTTTACTGTGAACTCGATGCGGTACTGGTCATTCACCCGGATAGAGGAGATACCCGCTTTGTCTCCTTTCAATACTTCGTAATGAAGAGAGTGGATAGCATAAAGTTCCTCTATATTTCCGGCTTGCTCCAGTACTTTGATACGTAGCTGGTAGCGCGCTATGATGTGGGGCTGGAAGCGATGTTTTTTGTCCGTCGTTTTTCCTTCCTCATACAGCTGGCGCAAATACTCCTTATCAAAGATTATTTCCATTGTTTTCCGTATTGTTCACGAGACAAAGATAGTAACTATTTCCTGTATATCCACTATTTTAGTGGACTAATTTCCGTTTGATACCGTTTTTCTTCCGGTTTTTACCGCCACCCTTTCGGGACGGTGAAAATTCCGGTGAATGGCAGAACGAAAGACCCGGGAAACTTCAGCCGAAAAATGAACTCGTGCTCTTATGTAAACGAACGGATGGATTAAATTGAACGAACGTTTGTTTTTCCGATGAGCGGAACGGGCATAAAAAAAGCGCTGTTCATCTGAACACCGCCGGCCGCCTAAAGAACCCCCATTGAAGGGTTCTTGCGTCTAAACATCTAGTCATTGTGTCTGTTATCCTTTTTCCTTAAAAGCAATTTACCTAAAACCTATTTCAACCTAAATCCTGAAATCTTTAACCTTTTTACTAATACCTAAACTTTACCTATTAATTAACCTAATACCTAAACTAAAATTGCTTTTTACCTTAAATCTAATACCTAACTTTTTAATCTAATACCTTAAATCTAATACCTTAGTTATCTAGTTTTGTTTACGTTATTGCTATGTGATTTCACAACCACACTGCAAAGGTATTTCTTTTTTCAATCCCTGCAATAGCCGGAGAAAAGTTTCTGCAGAAAACCCGTGTTTTCTTGATTTATGTCATGTAACATAAAAAATAGGCCTTGCAGAAGGCCTATTTGAGGGGGATGATGCGCTGGTTGCTGCTTCCCCGGAAGGAAAGATGGGGGGAATAGAGGGTCTCGTCGAAACGTCCGTCCACCAGTACGTCGATGAATGCCAGCAGCGGTTTCCGAAGCGGGTCGGCAAGCAGTTCCTCGTAGGTATATCCGGTATAGCACCAGATGTTCTGCCCGGTCTCTTCCTGGATGCGCTTCAGCACACGGCCGAACTCCTGGGGATTGTAGAAAGGGTCTCCGCCGGAAAAAGTGACTCCGTCCAGCAGGGGATTGCCGTTGATTTCCCGAATCATGCCGGTCAATTCCTCGTCGGTCAGCGGTTTGCCGGCTTGCGGATTCCAGGATTCCGGGTTGTGGCACCCTTTGCAACGGTGGGCGCATCCGGCCAGATAGATGGAATAGCGGATGCCCTCACCGTCGACAATGGTTTCAGGATAAGTATATAAATAATGTAACATGCTCCCTCCAGGTGTGGATTATCCGTGCTTTACACGGTCGTGCTCTTCGGCGCGTTTGGCCGAGTTCCAACTGCTCAGGTCTCCGGTCAGGTAACCGGTGATACGGCGCATACGCAGGATGTTTTCGCTCCGGCAGATAGGACATTTGTCGTAGATGACTCCCTTGTAGCCGCAGTTGTGGCAGGTATCTACCGGATGGTTGATGGAACCGTAGCCGATACCCTCATCGTGCATTACCTTGACAATCTTGGCGATGGCCTTGATGTTCTTCTTGGCTTCTCCGTCCAGTTCCACGTAGGTGATGTGCCCGCCGCGGGTCAGGGCATGGAAGGGAGCCTCGCACTTGATTTTCTCGACGATGGTAATCGGTTCCTTTACGTCTACATGGAACGAGTTGACGTAATAGTCTCTGTCGTTCACGCCCGGGATGATACCGTATTTTTTCTGGTCTATCTTGGTGAAGCGTCCGGAAAGTCCTTCGGCCGGAGTAGCCAGGATGGAATAGTTCAGGTGGTATTTGGCCTTGTATTCATCGGCTACCTTGTTCATTTCCAGTACGGCATCGTACAGTGTCTGCCAGGCCTTCTGGTTATGGCCGTGACCCTGTCCGTACAGGGCTACCATGGCGTTGTGTCCGCCTATGAAGCCGATACCCAGGGTTCCTTGGTTCAAGACGTCGCCCACTTCATCGTTCGGATTGAGCTTGCCGCCTCCTTTCCAGACATCGTTACCCATCATGAACGGGAACTGGCGGGCGAGTGCTGTCCGCTGGTACTGATAGCGTGCGTAAAGCTGTTCGGCTATGAAGGAAGCCATCCGGTGTACCGATTCCAGGAACAGGCTGCGGGCGGTACTTTCCACGTCGGTGGTTTGTCCCTCATTCAGCAGCTGTTCTGCTTTCCGGCGGGCTTCGATGGCCAGGCGAGGCAGGTTCATGGTCGTGAACGACAGGTTTCCTCTGCCCAGCGAGGTCTTTTCGCCGTTCAGGTTTTCGAATACACGGGTGCGGCAGCCCATGGTTGCCAGTTCGTAGCGGTAGCGTTTGGGGTCGTCTGCCCGCCACGCCTCGTGCTTGTTGAACGGGGTGTCCAGGAACATGAAGTTCGGGAAGAGTGCCTTGGCAGTGGTGCGGCAGGCTTTCAGGAACAGGTCGAAGTTCGGAGCTTCGAACGCGACTTTTCCGTCCATGGCTGCTTCGAAATCTTCCATGGCCCGTCGGTAATCGGCCTCGGAATAGGAGACGCCGTCTTTAATCTTGAAAATCTGTATCGGGAAAACCGGCACTTCTCCACGGGTACCCAGGCCTTCGATGGTGGCATTCAGCAGTTCTTCGATGACCATGCGTCCTTCGGCCGAGGTGTCGGTTCCGTAATTGATAGAGCTGAATACCACCTGATTACCTCCACGGGAATGCATGGTGTTCAGGTTATGGATGAATCCTTCCATGGCCTGATGAGTATCTTTCCGGGTCTGCTGGTAGGCTTTGTCCAGGATATGCGTCAGTTCTGTTTCGCTGATGTCGCAGTGTCTGCTCTGCAGGGCTTCCTGCAGGGCAGCGATGACCTGTGCGTCCGGAAGAATGGTATGCAGTTGCTGGCGGACCAGTTCCAGTGCTTCTTTTTCGTTCAGGGTTCCTCCCTTCATCTCCAGGTAGAAGGAGAGGGTAGAGGCTACCGCCTTCTGATACGTTTTCAGCACGCCTTTTGCCATGAAGAAGTCGAAAGCCGGGATAGCCTGACCGCCGTGCTGTTCGTTCTGGTTGGTCTGGAAGATGATGGTGGCCAGGGTAGCGTAACTCTGGATGGACTGCGGTGTACGGATGCTGCCGTTTTTGGTATGGAAACCGCGTTCGAACAGGTCGTCCAGATCGTACTGGATGCAGGTCGTCGTTTTGGTCGGATAGTAATCCAGGTCGTGGATGTGGATGTCGCCCAACTGGTGTGCTTCGGCATACGGTTTGGGCAGCAGGTATTTATAGGTATAGTCCTTGGTGACTTCCGAGGCGAAGGTCATCATCTGTCCGGCCGGTGTGTGGCTGGACATGTTGGCATTGCTCAGGTTGACATCGTTCTTGTCGATGGCCACGATGCCGTCCATGATGTGTTTGATTTGGGTCTTCCGGTCGCGTTCCGTATTTCTCCATTGGCGGTAGATGATGTATTTCTTGGCTACTTCCGGCTGTACCTTCATCAGTTCCGTTTCTACCAGGTCCTGGATGGCTTCCACCCCGATGGTCGGTTCCTGGAAATGGTTGATGACCCGCCGGGTAATTTCGTCAATCAATGCTTCCTGGTCGTTGAGTCCTGTCGCGGTAAAGGCTTTGCCGATGGCGTTCGAAATCTTGTGGGCCGAAAAGTTTTCCCGCTTTCCGTCACGTTTGATGATGCAGATGTCTTCTACGTTCATGGTTGAGAATGATTAAATGAATGTATTAAAAAATGCTTCTGCTTTTCTCGGCAGGTCTTCTGACTGATCTCTCCCCTCGGTCGTACCTTCCCACCGGCGCCGTGCCGGCAGTGGCTGTCTGGACATCGTCCGGGGTTCGTCAAGAATCACAGCAGCGGGTACTGTTGCCGAATCGCGCGGCATTCCCTTTTGAAACTTGTGAGTTACCCTGAAAAGCGAAACAAAGATAGGAAAAAGAATGAATCTGAAAAATATGCGGGGTGCGTATTCTGTCTAAATTGGGAGACTTTGGAAAAGAAAATCCCGTCTATACGCTTTCTGGAGCGGATAAACGGGAAAGTCTTATTTATATTGCTTTTTTTATTTTGGAAATTCGAATATTTCTTTTATGGCTGTTCTCCGGATTTCTCGGCCGGTAAATTTACCGGTTTCAAGCCCATCTTTTCTGCCTTTTCCAGCATGTAGCTGAAGGCGGCATCGTGCTCGTTCGGAATAATGCCGTCCAGAATCGCGTCCTTGATGGAAGCCTTCAGTCGGCCGATTTCCTGACAGGGCTGCAGGTTGAACACATGCATGATTTCGGTACCGTCTACCGGTGGCTGGAAATTACGGATGCGGTCTTTCTCCTCCAGGTCTTTCAGCTTCTGGCGTACCAGTTTGAAGTTGTCGAGAAAACGTTGCTTGCGGGCTTCGTTCTTCGAAGTGATGTCGGCCTCGCAGAGCATCATCAGGTCGTCGATGTCATCGCCGGCCTCGAAAAGCAGGCGGCGGACAGCCGAGTCGGTTACTTCCTCGTCGGCAATGACGATGGGACGCATGTGGAGTCCTACCAGCTTCTGCACGTATTTCATCTTTTCGTTCATCGGCAGTTTCATTTTCCGGAAGATGTCCGGTACCATTTTCTCGCCGATGTAGTTGTGGTTGTGGAAGGTCCATCCGGCACGCGGTTCCCAGCGTTTGGTGCGCGGTTTGCCGATGTCATGCAGCAGGGTTGCCCAACGGAGCCAGAGGTTGTCTGTCACCCGCGAGATGTTGTCCACTACTTCCAGGGTATGGTAGAAGTTGTCCTTGTGTCCCCGTCCGTTCCGTACCTCTACGCCTTGCAGGGCTACCAGTTCCGGGAAGATGAGGGCCAGCAGTCCGCAACGGTCCAGGTCGACGAATCCTTTCGACGGGACAGGCGAGAGCAGTATCTTGTTCAGCTCGTCGGCAATGCGTTCGCGTGAAATGATTTTGATACGTTCACGGTTGCGTTCCAACGCCTCGAAGGTACTGTCTTCGATGTAGAAGTTCAACTGGGTGGCGAAGCGGATGCAGCGCATTATGCGGAGCGGGTCGTCGCTGAAGGTGATGTCCGGGTCGAGCGGTGTACGGATAGTCCGTTCCTTCAGGTCGTCCAGTCCGCCGAACGGGTCTACCAGTTCGCCGAACCGTTGGCTGTTAAGGCAGACGGCCAGGGCATTGATGGTAAAGTCCCGGCGGTTTTGGTCGTCTTCCAGGGTACCGTCTTCTACTACCGGCTTGCGGCTGTCGTGGCTATATGATTCTTTACGGGCACCTACGAATTCCACTTCTATGTCGTGGTATTTCACCTGGGCGGTCCCGAAATTCTTGAAAACTGCTACATGTGCTCCACGTCCCAGCTTCTTTCCCAATGCCTGCGCTATTTCTATGCCGCTTCCTACAACTACCACATCGATGTCTTTCGACGGGCGGTTCAGGAATATATCGCGTACATAGCCACCTACCGCGTAGCATTCCAGGCCCAGCTCGTCGGCTGTGGCTGAAATCTGCTGGAAAATCTTGTCAGTAAAGTGCTCTTTCAAATTCATGGTTGTTGTATTTGTTCGAAATCGGAGTGCAAAGGTACGAAAAAAAGTGTATTCTACGGTGGTCTGGAGGTGGAAGATGCCGAAGATTTCGGGCCAATCGTGTCAACGTTTCCGGAATATGTTGTATTTTTGCCTCATTGACAAAAAGATAGAAGAAAGACATGAAGAAAACAGGATGGATTGTACTGTCGTTGGCGGGACTGCTCACTGCCTGCAACGGCGATAAACAGAAAGCTGCCGGATTGTTGGAACGCGCCAATGCCTCGTTTGAAGCCGGCGACTATAACCTGGCTAAACTACAGATTGACAGTATACGTACCTTCTATCCGAAGGCATTCGATGCCCGGAAAGAGGGAATCCGGCTGATGCAGCGGGTGGATCTGGAGGAACAGCAGAAGAGTCTGGTGTATCTGGATAGCATGATGGCGGTGAAACAGGCGGCTCTGGATAGCCTGAAGACTCGCTTTGTGCTTGAAAAGGATACAGCCTATCAGGAAACGGGAAATTATTTCTATCCTACGCAGGTTGTAGAAAAGAATATCGGCCGGTCGTTCCTGCGGGCTCAGGTAAATGAGTTGGGCGAAATGTCACTGACTTCCATCTATTGTGCCGGTGGAAATCTTCATCACACAGCCGTCCGGGTGAGTGTAGGCGATACGTATGCTGAAACTCCCGTATCGAATGACAGTTATGAAACAACTGATTTGGGACGTGCCATTGAAAAGGCAGATTATAAGGTCGGAAATGACGGTGGAGTGGTGAACTTCATTTTGGCCAATCAGGATAAAAAGAATATCCAACTGACTTTTTTAGGCGACAGAACCTACCGTACGGTGATGCAGCCGAATGACGTAAAGGCGGTTGTGGAGCTGGTGGAACTGGCTAAGGTGCTTTCCGGTATGGAGGAAATCAAGAAGGAACAGAAAGAGGCGAATCTGAAAATCCGTTTTGTAGAGCGGAAGATGCAGGAAAATCAGGAAACTTCCAAGGACTAGTACTGGATATTAGATTTTTTATTTATGAAAAAGACGGTGGAGTGAAGAGGGTAACTGGTACCCCATTCAATCCACCGTCTTTCTATATAAACAGTTGAAGCGGTAATCGTGAGAATCTGGTCGCCTGTTCTCCAGTACCTGGTCACCTGGCTATTCCATGGGTCGGAACGCATCCTTATACAATCCGCAGATAGGGCAGGTCCAGTCGTCCGGAATTTCTTCAAACGGAGTTCCCGGGGCGATACCTGTTTCCGGTGAACCGGTTTCCGGGTCGTAGATGTAATCGCAGGCAGTACATTCGTAACGCTTCATGACGCAGCGTTCAGCCACTTTTTCCCAGTCTACCAGGTTCCAGAAAGCCTCGATGAAAGCCGCACGGCGGTTGCGGTAGTCGATATAATAGGCATGTTCCCATACATCGATGACCAATATCGGTTTCAGACCTTGGGTAAGCGGATTTCCGGCGTTCGGCGTACTGACAATGGACAGCTTGTGCTGCTTGTCGGATACCAGCCATACCCATCCGGATCCGAAGAGACCCAGTGCGGCCTTACTGAATGCCTCCTTGAAGGCTTCTACCGACCCGAAATCGCGTGTCAGCAGTTCTGCCAGTTTCTCCGGTACAGCGGCCGGTTGCGGGGTCAGAGTCTGGAAAAAGAAAGTATGGTTCCAGGTCTGTGCGGCATTGTTGAAGACAGGACCTTCGGCTTTGCGGATAATCTGCTCCAGGCTCATCTTTTCATAAGGAGTTCCCGGAATCAGCTTGTTCAGGTTGTCGACGTAAGTTTGCAGGTGTTTCCCATAATGGAAATCAATGGTTTCTTTGCTCATGTAAGGGGCAAGTGCTTCCGCAGCGTAGGGAAGTGAAGGCATCGGGTGATTCATAGCGGTTGTTTTTTAAAGTGATACTAAAATGTCTGCTTCATTTTTAAAAATGTTTGCTTCTATACTTTATAAACAAACGGTTCTTGAAAATGTTTGACTTTCTTACAAAAATAATGAAATTCTTCCGAATCCAGTTCTTTTTCTCTCGTTTTTTAGTTGCTTAAATATCCTATCAAATCATTTTTTATTTCTTTCAATCAGAAAGTAAAATTTGATATTTTCTTTCAATTTGATACAATCTGAGATTTTTTATAGGAAAAAGAAAACTTTTGCGTGTGTATGATTTCAAAAAGATATAACTTTGCATCAAACAAAAACAAAATAACAACAATACAACTAATAAGGTTTTCAAAAAGAAAGTTTTCAAGGGTAGTATGCAATACAACTGACGAGTGCTGCAATACAAAGAAAAGTGTGAATGAATCCGGATAAGACACGCTATGCAATGTTTAACTAAAACGGTAAAAGCAAATGGATAGAAAGGTAAAGACAGGTGCATGGCTGTTGGTGTTAGCCGCAGCGGTACCGGTAGGGGTACAGGCCCAGGATAAGGTAGAAGCATCGGTAGGTGCAGATCTTGTATCGGGATATATTTGGCGTGGACAGGATTTGGGAAATGTAAGTATCCAGCCTTCCGCATCGATATCCTATCGTGGATTCTCTTTGTCTGGATGGGGTTCTGTAGGTTTTGAAAAAGAAGATACCAAAGAATTCGACCTGACTTTTGGTTATGCACACAAAGGTTTCAGTGTTTCGGTAACTGATTACTGGTTTAATTCTGGTCCCGGTTACTTCCACTACGGAAGCACAAATACAAGCCATGTGTTCGAAGTGCAGGTAGGTTATGATTTTGGTCTGCTGGCATTGAACTGGTATACGAATTTTGCCGGAAACGATGGCGTGAATAAGGATGGCGACCGTGCCTATTCATCTTATCTTTCAGTAGTTGTGCCCTTCAAACTGGGCGGGCTGGACTGGACAGCAGGGATAGGTGCTACACCTTGGGCGAACACTTTCTATAATGGGGGAGCGTCTGGCTTTGAGGTTTGTGACATCAGTGTAGGGGTATCGAAAGTAATCGGCATTACTGATTCGTTTTCGTTGCCACTGTTTGCTAAGTTCACTTGGAATCCGGCTACAGAAGGAGCTTATTTTGTAGGTGGTGTCAGTTTCTGACAATCCTGAGATAATAATTAACGAGCAAGTACATGAACAAATACAAATACAAGGTATGAAAAAGATTGAAGCAATTATCCGTAGAACTAAGTTCGAAGATGTAAAGGAGGCCTTGTTGGCAGCCGATATCGAATGGTTCTCGTATTACGATGTAAGAGGTGTAGGTAAAACACGTGAAGGGCGTATCTACCGTGGGGTTGTGTATGATACCAGTTCTATTGAACGGATCCTGATTTCCATTGTGGTGCGTGATAAGAATGTGGAGAAGACCATACAGGCCGTCATGAAAGCTGCGCGTACAGGTGAAATCGGTGATGGACGTATTTTTGTGATTCCGGTGGAAGACTCTATCCGAATCCGTACCGGTGAACGGGGGGATATTGCTCTTTACAATGCCGAACAGGAGAAATAAGAATTTTATAAGCTACTATACAAAACATTTACAACTAAAACGAATGGATATGGATACAACTATGATACTAGATTCAGGGAACACGGCTTGGATAATTGTAGCCACCCTGCTCGTCCTATTGATGACTATTCCGGGTATTGCCTTGTTTTATGGTGGATTGGTCAGACAGAAAAATGTTTTGAGCATTATCATGCAGAGTCTGCTGATAGTAGGAGCGGTCAGTATACTCTGGATAGCATTCGGTTACAGTTTTGTCTTTGGCAGCAGTCTGATGGAGACCGACAGTATCTGGAGACATTTCATCGGAGGTTTCGATAAACTTTTTCTACAGGGAATTACTACATCGACCCTGACTATAGGTAACATACCAGAACTGGTGTTTGTTCTTTTCCAGTGTATGTTTGCCATCATTACGCCGGCCCTGATTCTTGGAGCTTTTGCCGAACGTATCAAGTTTGCTGGTTTCCTGGTGTTTACAGTACTCTGGAGCATTCTGGTTTACATGCCGATGGCACACTGGGTATGGGGAGGAGGATTTCTCCAGCAGATGGGAGCTATCGATTTTGCCGGTGGAACAGTGGTACACATCAATGCCGGTATCGCAGCTTTGGTTATGGCTGTTCTGATAGGGAGACGGCGCGATTATAAGATCGGACATCCTATGGCTCCGCATAACATTACTTTCGTTTTCATGGGAACTGCCTTTCTGTGGCTGGGATGGTTCGGCTTCAATGCCGGAAGTGGCCTCTGTGCCGACGGTATTGCCGCCAACGCTTTTCTGGTGACACACCTGGCTACTTGTGTGGCTGCACTTACCTGGATGGCTATCGACTGGATTTATAACAAGAAACCGACTACGGTAGGTGCCTGTACCGGTGCTGTATCAGGGTTGGTAGCTATTACACCGGCAGCTGGAAGTACCGATATCCTGGGAGCCTTTTTCATCGGACTGATAACCCCGATTGTTTGTTTTTACATGGTGGCTGTTATCAAACCTAAATTCAAATACGATGATACCCTCGATGCTTTCGGTGTACATGGAGTAGGCGGTATCATTGGTTCTATCCTGACGGGTGTCTTTGCCACTCAGTTCATCACTGGTGAAGGAGGAGTGAAGGGAGCTCTTTACGGTGATTGGCATCAGTTGGGTGTACAGCTTGTAGCTACCTTGATTTCCATTGTATTCAGTGCGGTTATGACTTATCTGCTGTTTAAGGTAACCGACAGACTGGTTGGTATCCGGGTAGATAAACGGGTGGAAGAAGAAGGATTGGATATCTATGAACATGGAGAATCCGCTTATAACCGATAATTGATACCGGAAAGGCTCAACGGTCTTTCCGGAGCAATAAAAGATAAATAACAAATATGAATAACAACTAACGAAAAGATTTAAAGTATGATGACAAGTTTAAGATTCAGTGTCGTTCAAAAGGCGTTTCAGGCCAAACCACAGCCGGTGGCTGTCCCTGATTGCCGTCCAAGTGAATATTTTGGTAAATACGTGTTCAACCGTGAAAAGATGTTCAAGTATCTGCCCAGTACCGTTTACGCCCGTCTGGTGGATGCCATGGACAATGGGGCTCCGATGGACCGGGATATTGCCGATGAAGTGGCTGCCGGTATGAAACGTTGGGCCAGTGAATTGGGTGTTACCCACTATACCCACTGGTTCCAGCCGTTGACAGAAGGTACTGCCGAAAAGCATGACGCTTTTGTGGAGCATGACGGAAAAGGCGGAATGATGGAAGAGTTTTCAGGCAAGTTACTGGTACAGCAGGAACCGGATGCCTCTTCTTTTCCGAACGGTGGTATCCGTAATACCTTCGAGGCTCGTGGATATAGTGCCTGGGACCCATCTTCTCCGGTCTTTGTTGTGGATGATACGTTGTGTATCCCTACTGTATTTATCGCTTATACCGGTGAATCTTTGGACTACAAAGCTCCGCTGCTGAAGGCGTTGAGTGCGGTTAATAAGGCAGCTGTAGATGTTTGTCACTATTTTGACCCGGATGTGAAGAAGGTGATGGCTTATTTGGGATGGGAACAGGAATATTTCCTGGTAGACGAAGGATTGTATGCCGCCCGTCCAGACTTGTTGCTCACCGGACGCACATTGATGGGACACGAGGCTTCTAAGAACCAGCAACTGGAAGATCATTATTTCGGAGCCATTCCGAGCCGTGTGGCTGCTTTCATGAAGGATTTGGAAATCCAGGCTTTGGAACTGGGTATTCCGGTGAAGACCCGTCATAATGAAGTGGCTCCGAACCAGTTCGAACTGGCGCCTATCTTCGAGGAATGTAACCTGGCAGTCGACCATAATATGCTTATCATGTCATTGATGCGGAAGATAGCCCGTAATCACGGTTTCCGTGTATTGTTGCATGAAAAGCCGTTCAAAGGCGTCAACGGTTCCGGTAAACACAACAACTGGTCATTGGGAACTGATACGGGGGTTCTGCTGATGGCTCCTGGTAAGACTTCTGAAGAGAACCTGCGTTTCATTACCTTCATTGTCAATACTTTGATGGCGGTTTACCGTCATAATGGTCTGCTGAAGGCTTCTATCATGAGTGCTACCAATGCTCATCGTCTGGGAGCTAATGAAGCACCTCCTGCCATTATCTCTTCTTTCTTGGGAGAGCAGTTGAGCAAAGTACTTGACCACATGGAAGAAAGTTCAAGCAATGATTTGGTATCTTTGGGTGGAAAGCATGGTATGAAACTGGATATTCCGCAGATTCCTGAACTGTTGATTGACAATACTGACCGTAACCGTACTTCGCCGTTTGCCTTTACCGGCAACCGTTTTGAATTCCGTGCTGTAGGTTCGGAAGCCAATTGTGCCAGTGCCATGATTGCTTTGAATACAGCAGTAGCCGAACAGTTGATTATCTTCAAGACGGAAGTGGACGCGTTGATTGAGAAAGGTGAACCCAATATCTCTGCCATTGTACAGGTATTGCGTAAATACATCAAAGAATGTAAGCCTATCCGTTTCGACGGAAACGGTTACAGTGAAGAGTGGAAGGAAGAAGCTGCTCGCCGTGGTTTGGATTGCGAAACCAGTTGTCCGGTCATCTTCGACAATTACCTGAAACCGGAAAGTATACGCATGTTCGAGTCTACCGGTGTCATGACCCGCAAGGAACTGGAAGCCCGTAACGAAGTGAAATGGGAGACTTACACCAAGAAGATACAGATTGAAGCCCGTGTGTTGGGGGATTTGGTGATGAATCACATCGTTCCGGTAGCTACTGAATATCAGAGTAAGCTGATAGACAATGTGTTCAAGATGAAAGGGCTGTTCTGTGAAGAAGAGGCTGCCAGTTTGTCGTCCGAAAACATCGCTCTTATCAAGAAGATAGCCGAGCATACTTCTTATATCAAGGAGCATGTAGATGCAATGGTGGCTGCCCGAAAGGTGGCCAATAAGATTGCCGACGAGCGTGAAAAGGCTATCGCCTATCATGATACCATCGCTCCGATGTTGGAACAGATCCGTTACCACATTGATAAATTGGAACTGATAGTAGACGACCAGATGTGGACTTTGCCGAAATATCGGGAGTTGCTATTCATTAGATAATCTTTTATTGATTAATCAGATTACCAGGAAGTTTATTTCTATTGGTCGTTTGATGGCCCGGGTTCTCCGTGAGGAAAGCCCGGGCTTTTTTATAAATAGATAAACAGAACTGCTGTTTTTATCGGCAAAATCAGACAATCAGTTCGTAGTTTCGTGTACCGATTCCGATGGCTTCGGCATGTTCAAGTCCGGCTTGCCAATTGGTATTAGGATGAATCAGGTGGAACTTGTCGCAACCGCACAAGTCTTCATGTTCGTGTTTGTTGGCCAGTACGTTGTTGCTGTGCAGCACGGGGGTATTGTTTACCAAATCGGCACATGCCTGGTCTAATGCTACAGGATCGGTAGAGGCCAAGATACCCAGGTCTGGGATAATAGCTGCGTCGTTGTGGTTCCAGCAGTCGCATTCGGGAGAGACATTCATCACGAAGCTGATGTGAAAGTGAGGTTTGTCCTTCAGTACGGCTTTGGTGTACTCGGCAATCTTGTAGTTCATGTTTTCCGAGGTGTCCCAACTGCCGACCACGGCACCGTCGTGCTGGCACAAGGCTACGCATTGTCCGCAACCTACACATTTGGTATAGTCGATTTCTGCTTTTCGGTTGGCATTCAAGTGTACAGCATCGTGGGCGCAATGTTTTACGCAGATGTTGCATCCGATGCAGTTCTCTGTTTCAATTTTCGGTTGTGCCGATGCGTGCAGCTCCAGCTTGCCGGGAACAGCGGCGCTTCCCATGCCCAGATTTTTCAGGGCACCGCCGAATCCTGCCTGTTCGTGTCCCTTGAAGTGAGTCATGCTGATGACAATGTCGGCATCGGCGATGGCAGCCCCGATTTTAGGTGCTTTGCAGTATTGACCGTCGATGGGGATTTCCCGGTATTCCGTTCCTTTCAGTCCGTCGGCAATGATGACCTGGCATTGGGCCGAGATAGGGTTGAAGCCGTTTTCCATGGCACTTTCCAAATGGTCGACCGCATTGGACCGGCGACCGGAGTAGAGGGTATTGCTGTCTGTCAGAAACGGTTTGGCCCCGTAGCTCCGCAACAGGTTGGCCAGACGTGCCGCATAATTAGGACGGATGTAGGCCAGGTTCCCCGGTTCGCCGAAATGTATCTTGATGGCAACAAAACTGTCTTTCAGTGGCAGTTGTGCGATACCTGCCTTCTTGACCAACCGCTCCATCTTATCGAGCAGGTTCGAAGTAGGAGAAGTACGCAGGTCTGTGAAATAGACTTTTGCTTTTTCCATGTAGCTTTTAGGATTGGTGAATGTCTACAAAGATACGAAAAATGATTGTATGGGTTCTCAGATTTGGTGGTTTATCATTGTTCGGAGAGAAAATAGTTCCGACGTTTTGTAGCTTTTCATACAGTGATGTGCCGACTGATTTCTTGACAGATTTTTAGTTCCTGATGGAGTATCGTTTGTTTTTCACCAATTTTGGAGGCTTGCACCCGAATCCGGTGCATCCGGCCTTTACTTTTGCCGAAAATCAAAAACGAGAAGAAGTATGAAAGAGATGACAGAAAAACTATCCCTTTTGTGGGGAATGATGCTTGCGGTAAACATGTATGTTTTGTTTGTCTGTTTGGGTGTATTCGGTGGTTTCGATTCTTTTATCAGAGGGTTGGATGGCCTGGAGATAATCCTTTCAGTGGGCACATTGCTGGCTGGCTATCTGTGTTGTGAAGGCTGTATGAAGCATTGGGGCGGAAAAAGAGTACGGAAAGTGTATCCGGCAAAGGTTATCCTTGGCATGATAGTGGTAGCTGTAGCCTATTTGTTGGCTATAGTGATAAAGCCATCCAGTGGGAAAGACGAGTTGATACGGGCGATGTCCTCCTTCGATTTCTGCTTGTTGGTCTGTGTGGAGTTTGTATTCGGAACATTGATGGTTTTCATGATTCGATTTTTTGAAAGCCTGTTTTTGTCCAATGGAAGTGAGAACTAATTAAAAGAACAGTATATGAGAAAATGTAGTTTGATATGTCTGTTGCTTTTCTGCGTGCTGGCAGGAAAGGCACAAGTGAAGAAACAGGTATTAATGAATGTGTATGCCGCCAATGCGGGGCTGGCAGCGTTGGATGGTGACGAGGCTCTTAGAAAGGCTCAGTTGGTTACCTCGAACGGTGCGACCATTGAGTATGACCTGGCGAAAAAGGAAATCCGTCTGCGTATCCATCTTCCTGAGAAACATGACTTGTTTTACATCGATAAAGTAGAAAAGGACAGCAATGGGAACACCGTCTACCAGTGTACCGGGGCCGCTCAGCAAGGTAAGGTTGAGATTGTAGCCTTTCAGTCGGGCGATGTGATATTGGCAGCAATTGATCGTGGTGTCATTTTCATGATTTCCAATAAATCCAAGTTGGAAATGCTGGAAGGAGAGTGATGAAAGAAATCGGTAAAAAACGAACGTTCGTTTTACATCAGACAAACGGATGTTTTACATCAAACGAACGTTCGTTTAACTTTATCTGTCCGTTCGTTTTTTATGTAAACAAACGGATGGTTTGGATGGATTTGCTTTTTTTGACCTTGCACACAGATTTGATGCAATATTCTCCTATTTTTGTGGAAAGAAATCTAAACTGCTGTACGATGAAAAACAGAATCTGTATATGGCTGGTGAGTCTGCTGCTCCGGCGCAAGCGGATTACTTTGAAAGAAATTCAGAAGGCCTGGGAGGAATATAGCGATGAATACGGTATCGAGCTGCATCGCAATACGTTCATGAAATACAAGCGTCTGGCCGAAGAGATGTTCGACATCAACATCGAGTGCGACCGACGTACGAATGAATACTACATCGACGCACCGGAAGAAATCAACCGATCGCCGTTGAACCAGTGGCTCATCCGGACTACGGCCTCTTCGGACGTGATTTCCCGAAGAAGAAAGCTGGACGACCGGATTGTGCTGGAGATGACTTTCGGGGGCGAGGAACACCTGGATGTCCTGACCGAAGCAATGATGAAGAACAAGTGTGTGACCATCGTGTATCATTCCTATTGGGGGGAAGCCGCTACCTTTACCGTGGAACCTTATTTCATCAAGTTTTTCAAGCAACGCTGGTACCTGATCGGGTTCTGCCGCGAGCGTGAAGGGGTGCGGGTCTATTCGTTCGACCGTATGGACAGTGCCGAGCTGAGTACGGAAGGCTTCAAGATGTCTCCCGAACATACGCCGCAGGTGATGTTCAACGATACATACGGTATCATCAACGACGATACCCGGGTGGAGCATGTCGTTTTGAAATTCAACGTGAAACAAGGAAACTACATCCGTACCCGTCCTCTCCACCACAGCCAGGAACTGGTATCGCAGGACGAGGATTCGATGACTTTCCGGTTGAGGCTCAAGCCTACCCTCGATTTTGTGCAGGAACTGCTTTCCTACGGTTCCACCTTGCAGGTGCTGGCGCCGGAATCCCTGGTTCAGGAGATGCGCGGAACGGTGAATGAACTGTGTGCGCTGTACCGGCAGGAGGGTACGGGTGTAGAAAGCTAATAAAAAGCATAAAAGCGGATTTTTGCCCATAATAATATTCATGAAAAGAGCGTCATATTGAACAAAAAATGTATATTTGCAGAGCATCGGCTGGAGAAATGGCCGGTGGAGTATGTGAAAGCGTTTTTTGCTTTATCCTAAAATCGAAATCGCCAAATTTTAGTAGAGGGATAGAGACAATATGGCGCTCATACGTTTTGTATATGTATGCCTGTACAGCCCATGCTGTATAGTACCCTTACATACCGAAACGGCGTGAGTATTGTTTCTTTATTCATTTCTACGGGGCGTTTGGCGATGCCTGATTTTGATGAGTGGAGTAGGCAATGGGCTCACGTTTTTTTAGTTGTACTAATGCTAATTAGAGTTGATTATCTTCAATTTCTGATTTGTATTTGAATATTAAAATTAGTAGGGTATTCAGTTCTATGTCCCGTTTTTTGTTCTAGTTTTAATACTAAAATACGGCTTAAAGTACTTGTTGCCAGTGATATGCGAGTTCCGTTTTGAACTGATTTTAACACTAAAAATAAAATCTCAATCTAATAAAGTTATGAACTTTTGAATTTAATTTGTAATCAGTGATTTACGAAAACAGCGATGTCAAAATTAGATAAAAACTGGAACGCAAAATTGAACACCCTATTATAGTATATTTATATTTTAGACGAGAATTGTTAGCCTCAAAAGTTATTAACTGTATGTTTATGCAGCGACAATAGATGGACTCTTTTCTTAAAATAGATACTTAAAAAACAAATTGAAATGAATAATAATTTAAAAGAAATCAGAATCAATGCTCTTGGTCTAAGTGAAGAAGATTTAGCTCAGAAGTTGGGTATGTCTTTAGATGAATACAAACGTCTTGAAGTGGAGTCTGTAAAGAAAAATCAAGTTGATTTGGCGCTATTAACACAGTTGTCTCAAGCTACAGGGTTATCACTTGATAATTTAGTTAACGTAACAAAAACCAAAGTTGAATTCAAAATAGGTGATAACTGGAATTCTGTAAAATCATTTAGAGACAATTTCAATACCTATATAAGGCAGAATGAGGATCTATTTAGTACCGATAATTATTTTATAAAAAGAATCAATGAACTTTCCTTATTAGTCAATCGTATGGCAAGAAAGCCACGAGTAGCATTGGTGGGTAGATCTGATGTCGGGAAAAGCACCTTGATAAATGCTTTAATGGACTCGAATGTGCTCCCGCAGGAATGGACTCCAACTACCTCAATCGTCATGTATGTTAAACATATTGATGACCGTCCTGATTTCTGTAAGGAGAACGTTATGATATTCAAGTCTGATTCTAAAGGGGCATTATGGGATGACACCAAACTAGATGAAGAAGGATATACGACATCTTTGTGTATTACCCATGGCGATTATTCACTCCTTAGAGAATATGGTGCAAGACAAGGAAAAAGATTTAATCAGACATCCGCCAGTTCAGCAGTAGTTTTTATTAATTCTCCTATTTTAAAAAACTGTGATTTCATAGATCTCCCTGGATATGGAACGAGCGATAGAGAGGAGGACGATTCTATGTTGGCAAGTGTCAAAGAGATAGATGTACTATTATATCTTTCTATTGCTAATGGCTTTATGAGAGGTGAAGACATTAATTGGCTTCAGCAAGAAATGATTAATTTGGCACCTATTACATTGAATAATGATAAATTAAAACCTCTATCCAATCTTTATATAATAGCTTCTCAGGCTCATATTATTCAAAATGGTTCACATGAACAGCTAAAATTAATATTGACGAAAGCGGCTGAAAGATTTGAAAGTACCCTATCAAATGGCTATTGGAATAATTTTGGCCAAAATGCGACTCCAGTTGATTTTAGAAAACGATTCTTTACTTTTGATACAGATCAGGAAAGTCTGAGGAAAGATTTTGAAGATGATTTCAAGAATCTTTTGACAGTGTTGCCTAATCTCATTCTGTCAAATCTGAAAAAGATGACTGCGGACTTTCTTGAGAAGACAGAAAAAGAAATTAAAGCGAGTAAAAGTCAGTTCGAAAAAATACTCAATAACCGTGCAGAACAACGTGAAGCATATAGGAAAGCCTCAGATGAAGCCCCTAACAAACTTTCGGAACTCGAAAGCCAGAAGGCACATATAGTAAATCTTGTCGATACAAAATATAGAAGAGGGGGTATCATCGCTTTTACCCATGCCTATAATAGAATTATGACCAAGGAAAGCATTGTGGCTATCATAAAGAAAAATGGTTGGAAAAATAAATCGGAGGACAAAAAAGCTATTTGTTCTAAAATATCCAATCTACTTAATGAGGAATATTTAAATTCCATAAAAGGATACTCTGAAGAATTTTCAGATTGTGTAAATTCCCTTCTTGACAATTTTGAGAACAATATCTCTGATGGGCCAATAAAAGATCTTAATGTCGATAGTGGTTTTGATGTGAAAGGGACTTTTGCTGGAGGTTTAGCTGGTGTCGCTGCATATGGAGCTTTAGCAATGTGGGCTGCAGGTTTAGGTAATCTTGGTGCATACATTCTTGTCGCAAAAGGTGTGAGTCTATTAGCTGCAATGGGTATTAGTGTAGGTGGTACGGCAGCTGGTATTTCTGCTATCTCATTAATAGGAGGCCCGGTTGTTGTAGCTATTGGAATAGCCGCACTAATAGCCATTGTCATATCTTGGATTTTTGGTTCTTCTTGGGAAGAACGTCTTGCCAAGAATATTATTAAAGAATATGACAAGAAAAATGGTCTAGGTCAATTTAAGAATGCTATTGAAAAATATTGGGATGATACAAAGAGTGCCTTTATAAAAGCTGTTAACAATCTACGAGATAGTTATGTAAAGTATCTTGATGATCTTGGTGAAAAGACTAAGGTTGATGACACTCAGATTATGAATCAAATAAAAAATGAAAATAATAAGCTGGATTTCATTTCAAAATTACTAAATCAAATAGAAAAGTAAGATGGAAGATACTATTTTATTCAAAGAATTGAAAGCTGAAAAGAATTTTTGGGATGCCCATACTGTTGGGAAGAATATATTCTGTAAATTTCCTGATAATCAGAATATTTTTGACGAATACTTCTGTTTCTGTTGTACAGTAGCATCATATCCTATAGAAATGGAAACACGTAGATTCTTTCTTAAAGAGGCAGAATTAGCTTTGTCCATCTTTAGTGAAAGGGCTGAGATGTCAAGAGATAGTCTAAAATTTATAGAAGAAAAACGTCAGACTCTCATTGAAACCTCATATGCAATCAATAAAAAAATTGAGGAAGATTTCGATAAGACAAGGTCAGAAATTATTGAAGCCAATAATTCTTATTTAAGAGAGCTGGTTTCACTTAAGGGTGAATTTCTAGTCTGCAATAGCCAAGTTGTTTTTGATAAATTAATATCTCAAATGGCCTCTATTGAAGAGCATTTTGATAAAGATGCATTTACTGATACTCAGAAAGTTCAATATGATTCACTGACTAGAGAATTTTCAAATTTAGTGTCAAAAAGTATGGCAGCAATTACAAATGCCTCAGAGATTGAATACAATAAAAATGCGGCTAATTCTTTCAGAAAAGCCTTTGAACTTTTCAAGAATGACTCAGACAAATATACTGGAAATGAGCGTAATCTTTATGAACTCGTAGCTAAGCACTTGTTTGCATATGATGCAAAACGTCTTTTCAATGAGACTTTGGTTTATTATAACCACGTTTATACCTATATTTTTAACAAATTAAGTGATGAAGGGAAGTTCAGATTCACTCAATTTTCCTTTGACGTTCCTAAAGTTTAAGACACATGGATGTAAGGCAAACCTCTTATTCTAGTTTTTTGGGGAGAAGTACATCTACATTGACGCTTTCCTCTATATCTGTAACTCCAGCTCATTCTACAATTGTCTATAATACTCGTACAACAACCATAGGTTATAATAGACAATGCCAGAATTATATTGATACATTAGGAGCGAAGAAGGCGAGGCTTCAGGATAAGGTTAATGATAAGTTAGCAACTGACCCCAATTATACAGGGTCTCGGCGGGAAGGTGTTTCATTGGCTTGGGAATATGAAAAAGCCGATATCGAAATGGGAGGAAGAGGCTCTAATAATTGGAATGAATCAGAACAGCAAGATATTTTATCCAAAGGAACTGTTCGTGGAGCACATGGGCATCATCAAAAAAATGTAGCTGACCACCCTAAAGATCAGGCAGATCCTGACAATATTAAATTTTATCGCTCAAGGGAAGAACATCTTGATAAAGGTCATGATGGAGATTGGAAAAATGAAAGTGATGCACCTAAAATAGATAAAGAAGAAATGCTAAGAAACACCAACCGTAAGAGAGTTATCAAGAATGAACTTCGTGGTATGGGACTAGCAGCATTAATAGGATTCGCAACAGGTGCATCAATTGGTTTTATAGTTTCCCTTGTTCAGAATGGTATTAGTCCTGAGAGCATTAAGGATGCATTAAAAGATGGTGGAATAGCCGGGTTAGAAGGAGCTGCATTATCCATTGTTAGTTATGGTATTTCTCGTTTAATAGGCGGTATTGCAACTTCTGCACTTACAGGCGTATTAACTAAATTAGGTGTTGATGTAACTGAAAACATTGCCAAGGCTTGTAATATGGGTGCTGTTGGATCAATTGTCATTATAGCCACTTCTATTTATAGCTACATTAAATTAAGGAAACAAGGTATGTCTGTAAATGAAAGCCTATCATCTGTAGGAAAACAAATGGTTATTTCAGTTGCTTCATTGGCTGTAACAGTTATCGTTCAATCCGTATATGGAGGACCTGCTGCAGTTGCTGTTGGGGTTGGTATCTCTGCTATAATGTTAAGTTATAGTATGTACAATATTTATCACAACAAAGTGCTAGCTGACAGGATACAGGTATATAGTATTGAGAAAACATTTAAATCATTGTCATATGGATTATAATTTTTTCATCAAAAAAGCAAAGCAATTCGATTCTCGCAATGAATTTGGGCATTATGAAGATGTCCAAAATCTGCCTTTGGAATTACAAGAATTCTATGCTACGGCAAATCCCTTGGATGTAGAAATGATACTTGATGGCGTGAATATAAAATTCTGTCCCGCTGAAGAATTAGAAGTTCTACGTCAGGAGTATCAGCTACCAGATGAGTGTATAATTTTTGCGACACAGAATGCAGATCCCGTATTCTTATTGAATCATAAGGTATATAGTACTATGGCTGGACATTATAAACCGGAATTTATATGTGATAGTTTTGATGACTTTTTAAGAAATCTTTGATTTTAATGAGGGGAATTCCAAGTCCTCTCCAAACAATATTTCTAAAATCTTGCTCAAGTTTATGAACATTAACGTATTCTTGGGTAAGTTGTAAGCATTTGGTAAACCATGTTACAAATTTGAAGAATTAGTTCCGAATTGGTGCTATTCGTAGTCGATTCGGAACTAATAGTATCTATTCGGTGTATATTCCGGCGGATACCCGTTCAATTTTTACCAGTATCGGTTAAACGGCATCATCATAGTGGACGAATCGGTATAACGACAGGAAATTGGTAAATCCTACAGTCAGGATAAGGGGATAATTCTTTATTTGGATGGTATTGTTAATTATTTTACATACAATTCATAACGATGCTAATCATCATTTCTTTCTCTTCGATGCGAGATTCAGCAATCATGATTGTAAGAGCAACCAGAGTATAGTCAGCTATTCGTTTGTTGCCATGCTCGTCGTAGAGAAATCCGTTCCTGTCCAGAAAATAGAGGAACAGAGTTGCTGCGATACGTTTGTTACCGTCACTGAAACTGTGGTTCTTGGTGACGAAATAAAGGAGGTTTGCAGCTTTCTCTTCCAGAGACGGATAGACATCTTCGCCGCTAAAACTTTGATAAATGTTACCGATACTTCCTTTGAAAGAATCGTCTTTTTCATGACCGAACAGGTCTGAATCTGCATTGAAACGCATCTGGTCAATCAGCTTGCGGCATTCTTCATAGTTCAATACATAAATAGCTTTGCTGCCTTGCGGACGTTTCATGCACTGATGGTCATAATCGTCAAGTAAGGTGAGTGCGGTGTTGTAGTCTTCGATTACGCTGAGGACCTGTCGGGTGTCAGCTTCGTTCTGTGTACGTTTCATAATTTGTATAGCTCTTATATTTGCATATTCCGGTGGATACCTGTTCACTTCCCAATTAGTATTCAGTGTCGTTGGCAAGACTAACATCCATCTTGGAGTTGGTAAATCCTACAGTTCCGACAGCACATCTTCCCACAATTTATAATCGTCAAGTTCGCCGATGGACTTGAATGTTACATAAGACCATCCTGTGTTCATGATTAGAAAGTTTTCGCCTTCTTCTTCGAAAAACAGATCCAGGTCACTCACCAGAATCTTCTTTCCGGATATTTCATAATCACATAACTTGACATCCTCAAATTCATTAATTTTGGCATTGAAGACTACGTAATACAGTTTCCGTTCATTGATGAATGCAAGGTAGATGGCACCATTTCCTTCGGACAAGTTGGCGATATAGGCTTTGCCACCATATTTGCCGACCGGTTTGATATCCTTGAAACGTTTGTCCGGCCAGTATACATCGGCTTTATACCGTAAACCTCCGTCTTCCTGTAAGATAATCTTGTCTGTAATTTCATTGTGTTGCATGATGTTTATCACATCGTCCAACTGTTGGTATGAAGCCCTCTGCATCATCTTGCCATAACATAGATACAGCTCTTCCTGATGCTGTTCTATCTCCCAGGCGGAAAACCTGGTTATCAGCACTTTCCCCTTTTCCTCGAACAGCCTGATGACGGTTACATCGCCGCTTATCTGGTCTGTATACGAATAAGCCATGTCCTTTACTCCATTACTGCATCCGAAAGCCATGAACATACATAGCATGGCGATTGTGTAATTCAATATCTTCTTCATCGTTTTAGTTTAATTTGTTGATTTCCTGCAAAAATAGCAGGTACCTGCACCTGAATCTGATGCAAGCATTCTGTTTCTTGAACGAATAGGGAGATTCCTCTTTGATACTTATTGGTTGTGGAATATTGTTTTGTCCAAAAATAGGTTGACTTCTTCAGTCGCAATTCATGTAATGAAAATGGAAAGGAAACATCATCTTTCACCGTGAAATATTATCTTTCACAGTATGCTTTTGTTTTTCAAACTATTGGATTTGTGTGAAAGCGTGAAACCAATCATCGGGAGAATCTTTTGTAGAATAGAAAGAACTTGATATACCTGTTTCTGGTGATGTCGAATGGACTTTTAAGGTCATTTAAACAGCTTTTAAAAGAAAGTAATATCAGCAAGATAAAATTTGGATAATCTCTCAATTATCCTTATCTTTATAACTGATAATATATACACAGTTTTCTTATGAATTCCATAGATACAGATAATATGTTATCGGTATTGGATAACTATATATTGGATAATCCCGATGATATTTCACGAGATATTGCCAATGATTTCCGCCGTAGGAGAGTAGAGAAAAACCTGACGCGGGAGGAGGTAGCCGCAAAGGCAGGGGTAGCTGTCAGTAATATTGTCCGTTTTGAACAGAAGGGATTGATTTCACTGAAGAATCTGATAGGGCTGGCTATTGCATTGGGATATGTTTCAGAACTCCGTAACCTGTTTGTGCAACCGAAATATGATACGATGGAGGAGCTTACCCAAATCCGGAAGAACAGTAACAAGAAAAGAGCGTACAAACAAGATGAAGATTGAAAAATTGACTGTTAACTATCACGGTATACCGGTAGGTGTCCTGTCTCTGACTCCGGACATTGTGTATATCATTGTCTAATCCGGTGTTGGATTATGGTAACCTGTTGGCATTGACTGGTTTCCTGACTCAAAATCCTGCCGATGTGGAGGAAATGTATCGTCGGATGGTCTTCAATTACTTGACAGATAATAAGGATGATCATTGCAAGAATTTCAGTTTTATCTGTAAACAGACAGGAAAGGGAAAATGGAGATGGGAACTTGCCCCAGCCTACGATTTGACTTTATGCACAGAAGGATATAATGGCGAACATGCTACTTCTGTCAACGGCAAAGGAAATCCTACCCTGATAGATATGATAGCTGTCGGTATAAAAATTCGGATGAGTGAGCAGCGTTGTCGGTATATTTATCAGGAGGTAAAATCTCATTGCGGTGATTTGTTGCGGCATGATATTCCTAAGGGATAAATATGTCCCGTTGAAAACAGCGGTAACCCACCTCCATTTCGGAAGGCAGGTTACCGCAAAACTATTGTAAAGAAAAAGAATCTACTTAGTCCATTTAGCGATGCGTTTCATCGCTTCGATGCAGTCTTCCCGTTTACCGAAGGCAGTAAGACGCAAGTAACCTTCGCCGCTCGGACCGAAACCGACGCCCGGCGTACCTACTACATGCACATCGTTCAGCAGACGGTCGAAGAACTGCCAGGAAGTGCAGCCTTCTGGAGTCTTCAGCCACAGGTACGGAGAGTTTACACCACCGAATACCTGGAAACCGGCCTGGATGAAACCTTCGCGCATGATGCGGGCATTCTCCAGGTAGTAGTCGATGGTTTCCTTGACTTGTTTCTTTCCTTCCGGACTGTAGATGGCTTCGGCCGCACGCTGGGTGACGTAACTTGTACCGTTGAACTTGGTGCACTGGCGACGGTTCCACAGTCTGTTCAGCGAAACACGTTCGCCGTTGCTTGTCCGAGCCATGACTTCTTCCGGTACTACCGTATACCCACAACGTACACCGGTGAATCCGGCAGTCTTCGAGAAGCTGCGGAACTCGATGGCACATTGCTTGGCGCCTTCTATCTCGTAGATGGAGTGGGGAACATTGTCTTCACGGATGAAGGCTTCGTAGGCAGCGTCGAAAAGGATGAGGCTGTCGTTGGCCAGGGCGTAATCCACCCATTGCTTCAGTTGTTCTTTCGTCAGAGTGGTACCGGTCGGATTGTTCGGGTAGCATAGGTATACCATATCCATGCGTATATCCGGAATCTGCGGAATAAAACCGTTCTCTGCTGTACACGGCAAGTAGGTGATACGGCTCCAGCGTCCGTCTTCCTGCAAGTCGCCGGCACGTCCACTCATCACGTTGCTGTCGATATAAACCGGATAAACTGGATCTGTTACGGCTACGCTGTTGCAGCCCTGTAAGATATCACCGATATTACCGGTATCGCTTTTTGCTCCATCACTGACGAATACTTCCGATGCTTTTAACTGGACACCGCGGGGAGCAAAATCGTTGGCGATGATGGCTTCAATCAGGAAATCGTACCCCTGTTCCGGACCGTAGCCCCGAAAAGTCTCAGCGTGAGCCATCTCGTCTACCGCACGATGCATGGCTTCGATGCAAGCAGGGGGAAGCGGACGGGTAACGTCGCCTATACCCAAACGGATGAGTTTGGCTTCGGGATGAGCAATTTTGAATGCATTCACTTTCTTTGCGATATCCGAGAACAGGTAACTACCTGGTAATTTCAAAAAATTTTCGTTTACTATTGCCATAAAAGTCTGTTTCCTTGGTTGTTTTTAAATCGTTATTTCTCCATCGAACACGGTGGTAGCAGGCCCGGTCATGAGAATGCGGTTGTCTGCCGTCCATTCGATATGCAGAGTACCCCCATCCATCTCAATGTCACTGCTGCGTCCGGTTCTTCCAGTAACCGAAGCGGCTACGGCAGTAGCACAGGCACCTGTACCGCAGGCCAGGGTGATGCCGGAGCCCCGTTCCCAAACTCGCATACGGATACTTCCATCTTCACGGATTTGAGCGAACTCAATGTTGCAGCGTTCCGGAAAGAGGGGATGATGTTCCAGTTTCGGACCGATTTCGGTGAGAGGAATCTGCATGACATCGGGCACGAAGATGACGAAATGCGGATTTCCCATGCAGACGAATGTTCCTTTGAATGTCTGTCCGTCGGCTTTGATTTCTCCATCCATCATGCTTCCGGAAGCTGTTGCCAACTGTTGTTTATTTTCCAGCAACGGCTGTTCCATGTCTACGGTAACGGTATTGACTTTCCCTTCAGCTACATGCAGGTGGAGTGTCTTGATTCCGGAAAGGGTTTCCAGCGTGATTTCCGTGTGTTGGGTCAGTCCGTGCTCGTATACGTATTTCCCGATGCAACGGCTGGCGTTTCCGCACATCATAGCTTCCGAACCGTCGGCATTAAAAATGCGCATACTGAAATCTGCCTTTTCAGAAGGACCTATCAGTACAAGTCCGTCGCTGCCGATACCGAAGTGCGGGCGGCTCCATACGATAGAAAGTGTTTCCGGATTGGCAACGGGATACTTTAATGTGTTTACGTAAATGTAGTCGTTGCCCGCTCCGTGCATTTTGGTGAATTGGATTTTCATTATATAAAGTTAGTTTTTGAGTTGTTCATTGTTCGTAAGCTTCTTCGTGTATGCCGGCTACAGCACGGCCGCTTGGTTCATTCTTTCCTTGGAAAGAAGCATCCCAGGCCAGTGCTTCGGCTGTCGAACAGGCCACGCTCGGCACACTTGGTACACTCAGCGCAGCGCTTTCGCTCGGGAAATATTCCTCGAAGATGCTGCGGTAATAATATTCTTCCTTGTTCATCGGTGTGTGGATGGGGAAGCGTTCTGCCGCATGTGCCATCTGTTCATCGCTTACCGCTTCGGAGGTGATCTGTTTCAACGTGTCAATCCAGCTGTATCCTACACCGTCGGAGAACTGTTCCTTCTGTCGCCAGGCGACGCTCTCTGGAAGCAGGTGAGCAAAGGCTTCACGAACCACTTTTTTTTCGATGGTCTTGCCCGGACACATCTTGCTGGCCGGATGGATACGCATCGCTACATCCAGGAATTCCTTATCGAGGAAAGGTACACGTCCTTCTACTCCCCAGGCGGAAAGTGATTTGTTGGCGCGGAGACAGTCGTACAGGTATAGTTTCGAGAGCTTACGTACGGTTTCCTCGTGGAAAGCCCGTGCATCGGGTGCCTTGTGGAAGTAGAGGTAACCGCCGAATACTTCATCAGCTCCTTCGCCGCTCAATACCATCTTGATACCCATGCTCTTGATAACACGTGCCAGCAGATACATAGGGGTAGAGGCGCGGACGGTGGTGACATCGTAAGTTTCGATGTAATAGATAACATCGCGGATAGCATCCAGTCCTTCCTGAATGGTGTAGTGGATTTCGTGGTGGACGGTTCCGATAAAATCGGCTACTTCACGTGCTTTGGCCAAGTCGGGTGAGCCTTCCAGGCCGACGGCAAATGAGTGAAGTTGTGGCCACCAGGCCTCTTTCTGTCCGTCTGTCTCGATACGTTTGGCAGCGAACTGTTTGGCGATGGCTGAGATGACCGAACTGTCCAGACCGCCTGACAGCAATACTCCGTAAGGTACGTCGCTCATCAGTTGGCGGCGAACGGCATCTTCCAGCGCATCGTGTACGGCTGTAACCTCTTGTTGGTATGTCTCTGAGGAAACGGTTTCCGGAAGAGATTCGTCATACTTCATCCAGTCGCGTGTATACCAGCGTTTCATCACACCTTCGCTGCCTATATAACAATGTCCGGGTAGAAAAGGTTCATAAGAATCGCAGAAACCTTCCAAAGCTTTCAGTTCGCTGGCACAGTATATTTTGCCTTCCTTATCACGGCCGATATAGAGAGGAATTACGCCAATCGGATCTCGTGCGATCAAAAAGTCATCCTTTTCTTCATCGTAGAGGGCAAATGCGAAGATACCGCTCAGGTCTTCCAGAAAATCAGTTCCTTTTTCGCGGTAAAGAGCCAGAATGACTTCACAGTCGCTGCCGGTCTGGAATTCATACCGTCCTTTAAAGCGTTCTCGGATTTCCCGGTGGTTGTAGATTTCCCCGTTGACAGCCAGAATCTGTTTCTTGTCTGGAGAATACAGGGGTTGTCCTCCGCTTTGAGGGTCGACAATCGAGAGTCGTTCATGGACCAGGATAGCTGAGCCTCCGCAATAGATACCGCTCCAGTCGGGACCACGGTGGCGGATTTTCTTGGCCATTTCCAAAGCTTTCTTACGTAATTCCTGAGTTTGTTCTTTTATCTTGAATATCGCTGCTATTCCACACATAGTTGTATCGTTTAAAAGTTGTTGTAATTTGTATGTAGTTTGTCCCGGCCGGAGTCGGGACAATATGAGAGCAGCCGGTTGGCAATTATTTGCCGGTCAGGTAGGCATCAATATCTGCGGCGGCTTTACGTCCACCGGCAATACACTTCACTACCAGACTGGCTCCTGTAGCTGCATCACCGGCCAGGAACACGTTCTCGGCATAGGCAGGATGTTCGGGTTTCAGAAATCCCATGGCCAGCAGGACGAGATCCGCTTTCAGGATTTCTTTCTTACCGGTAGGTCTCATGATGGGACGTCCGCCTTCAGGATTCGGTACCCATTCTACCTCTTCCACTTCTACACCGGTAACATGTCCGTTTTCTCCAATGAACTGATTGGAAGTGAGGCTCCAACGGCGTTCGCAGCCTTCTTCATGACTGGAACTGGTTTTCAGTACTACGGGCCATTGTGGCCACGGTGTTGCCGGATTTTGACCAACCGGCGGTTTGGGCATGATTTCTATCTGAGTGACACTGACAGCTCCCTGACGGTTGCTGGTACCGATGCAGTCGCTTCCCGTATCTCCACCCCCAATGACCAATACATGTTTGCCTTTGGCACTGATTCGTTCTTCTTTGCTGAATGTCTGTCCGGCCAATACCCGGTTTTGCTGGGCAAGCATTTCCATGGCGAAATGAATTCCTTTCAGGTCACGTCCTGGAATCTTCAGGTCGCGGGCTTCAGGAGTTCCTGTGCAGATACAGTAAGCGTCAAATCCTTCCGGCAGGTGATTCAGGTCAATGTCAGCGTTCGTTTGGAAAACGATACCTTCAGTTTCCATGACCTGGATACGACGATTAATGATGCCTTTTTGCAGCTTGAAATTTGGAATGCCGAATCTCAATAATCCGCCTACATATTCCTGTTTCTCGAAAACGGTAACTTCGTAGCCTTTCTGATTCAGCTGATTAGCAGCAGCCAGCCCGGTAGGACCGGAACCGATGACTGCTACTTTCTTTCCGTTTCGTTCGTACTGACGGGGTTGTACATAACCTTCTTGAAAGGCTGTTTCGATGACTGCACACTCATCTTCACGGATAGTGACAGGAGCGTCCATACTCAGTTTCAGTACACACGATTTTTCACAGAGGGCAGGGCAGATACGTCCGGTAAATTCAGGAAAATCGTTGGTCTGACTCAATATCTCGTAGGCTTCTTTCCAGCGTCCGCGGAAAACTGCGTCCTGAAACTCTGGCGGACGGTTGCCTAGCGGACAGGCCCAGTGGCAGAAAGGTACGCCACAGTCCATGCAACGCGAAGCCTGTAGTCTGCGATCGCTGACGTTCAGCGTCTGTTCCACTTCACCAAAATCGGCGATGCGGTCGTGCACCGGGCGGTATCCTGCCTCCTGGCGCGGTATAGTAAGGAATGCTTTGGGATTTCCCATAATGCTTATTTTCTATTGGTTATAATTAATAATCTCTCTGTACTTCGGCAATCTTCTGTTGTAGTTTCCGCATCTGTTCTTCGGCCAGTACGCGCTTGTATTCAATCGGAGTTACCTGGATAAACTCATCGATGTAGCGGTTCCAGTTGTCGAGCATAGTACGGGCCAGTTGAGAACCGGTGTAGAGATAGTGTTGACGAATCAGTTCGTGCAGTTCCTTGCGTGCAGTACTGTCTTCCAGCAAGGAAAGTTCTACCATTTCCATATTGCAGAAATAATCGAAGTTATGGTTCTTGTCCCAGACATAAGCTACACCGCCACTCATACCGGCAGCGAAGTTTCGTCCGGTTTCTCCCAATACGACTACACGGCCTCCTGTCATATATTCACAACAATGGTCACCTACTCCTTCTACAACGGCGATAGCGCCTGAGTTACGTACAGAGAATCGTTCGCCTACCCGACCGTTGATATATACTTCTCCACTAGTAGCACCGTATAACAAGGTGTTTCCTGCAATTGTATTTTTCTCTGCTTCGAAGTTGGAACGGACCGGAGGTTGTACGGAAATGCGTCCACCACTCAATCCTTTTCCTAAATAGTCATTGGCTTCACCTTCCAGTCTGAAACTGATACCATGAGCCAGGAATGCACCGAAACTCTGTCCGGCAGATCCTTTGAACTTCACGTTAATGGTCTGTTCCGGTAATCCGGCATTTCCGTACTTGGCGGCAACAGCTCCGGATAACATGGCTCCTACGGAACGGTCTGTATTGGCGATGGCATATTCTAACGATACTTCCTTACCGTTTTCCAAGGCTTCCTGACAGGCTGCTATCATGGCTACATCCTTCACCTGGCTGATTTCATGTATCTGGTCTGTTACGTTGTGGATCGCAGCTTTGCTGTCTACTTTATGCAGCATGCGGCTGAAATCAAGCAGAGAGGCTTTCGTCCCTGGTTGTTGAGGTTTCAGCTCAATCAGATCAGTGCGTCCCACGATATCTTCCAGACGGGTGAATCCCATTTCGGCCAGGTATTCTCGGACTTCCTGAGCCAGGAACTGGAAGTAGTTCACTACATATTGGTAATGTCCGCGGAAATGTTCTCGCAATTGCGGGTCTTGAGTAGCTACCCCCACCGGACATGTGTTGGTATGACATTTACGCATCATGACACATCCCAGTACAATCAGGACAGTCGTTCCGAAACCGAATTCCTCGGCTCCCAACAGGGCCATGCTGATAATGTCGTGACCGGTTTTTATCTGTCCGTCGGTTTGTAGGCGTACTTGTCCGCGCAGACCGTTTAGTACCAGTGTCTGTTGAGTTTCGCTCAGCCCGATTTCCGGAGAGATGCCGGCATATCGCATGGAAGAAGCCGGAGAAGCTCCTGTACCGCCTTCGGCACCTGATATGACAATCAGATCGGCTTTCGCTTTGGCTACACCGGCAGCAATGGTACCTACACCGCTCTCCGCTACCAGTTTTACGCTGATTTTCGCTTTGGGGTTTACGTTCTTCAAGTCAAAGATCAACTGCGCCAAATCTTCAATGGAGTAGATATCATGGTGCGGCGGCGGTGAAATCAGTGAGATACCCGGAATGGAGTGGCGGGTCTTGGCAATGATTTCGTTAACCTTGAAGCCCGGCAATTGTCCTCCTTCTCCCGGTTTTGCACCTTGGGCTACCTTAATCTGTATTTCTTCCGCATTTACCAGATATTCGGTTGTTACTCCAAATCGTCCGGAGGCAATCTGTTTGGTTTTGCTGGACAGGGAAATACCGTCGAATGTTTCATGGAAGCGATCAGAATCTTCTCCACCTTCGCCGGTGTTGCTGCGAGAGCCCAGTTTATTCATGGCCAGTGCCAGTGCTTCGTGTGCTTCCTTGCTGATGGCTCCGAATGACATGGCACCGGTGACGAAATGCTTCACAATGTTCTCTACCGGTTCTACCTGGTCGATGGAAATCGGATTTCGTTTGAAGCGGAAGAAGTCACGAAGGAAAATAGGCGATTCTTTATCGTCTACCAGATGAGTGAACTCCTTGAACTTCTTGTAACTGCCCAGACGGGTAGCCAGTTGTAGGGCAGCGATGGTTTCCGGATTCCATGCATGTTTTTCTCCATCTTTCCGGAATGAGAATTGTCCGATATTCGGTAATAGATCAGGCACTTCTTTAGGAATGAAACCGGCATCGTGGAAAGCGATGTAGTCTTTGGCTATTTCTTCCAGACGGATACCGCCGATAGAGGAAGTGCTGGTCCCGAAATAGGTATTCAGCAGCTCCTCGCTCAGACCGACTGCTTCGAAAATCTTGGCACCCCGGTACGAGCGAATGGTACTGATACCCATTTTACTCATTATCTTATATAATCCTTTCCGAATAGCTTTGATGTAGTTTTTCTCGGCTGTTTCGTAATTCATCTGTATGTCGCCTTTCGCTACCAGGTCGTCCAAAATAGAGAAGACCATGTATGGACAGATGGCGCTGGCACCGTAGCCTAACAATAGAGCGGCATGCATCACTTCACGGATTTCGCCGCTTTCTACAATCAAGGCAGTCTGTACACGTTTCTGTACGGAAATCAGGTGATGATGCACAGCACTGACAGCCAATAATGAAGGAATGGCGGCATGTTCGGCATCGATGCCTCTATCGGACAGGATGATGTAGTTTACTCCGTCGTTTACCGATTCTTCAGCTTTTTTGCATAATTGGTTCAGGGCATCCTGTAGACCGACTTTTCCTCTGCCGACCTCAAACAGCATCGGGAGTTTCACGGTGTTGAATCCTTTGTACCGGATGTTACACAGGATATCCAGTTGCGTATTGTTTAAAACCGGATGAGGCAGACGAACCATTTTGCAGTGGCTCTCGTTCGGTACCAGGATATTCATACCTACCGCACCGATGTATTCAGTGAGTGACATGACCAGCTCTTCGCGAATCGGGTCAATGGCCGGATTTGTTACTTGGGCGAATTGTTGACGGAAATAATTGAACAGCAGTTGCGGCTTATCAGACAAAACGGCCAGCGGGGTGTCGTTACCCATGGAAGCCGTAGGTTCGGAACCGTTGTTGCACATCGGAGTAATGGTCCGTTCAATGTCCTCGCGGGTAAATCCGAATGTACGAAGCATCCGGTCGTGATTCTCTACCTTATTCTGTACTTTACGTCCGCTACGCAAGGTATCAAGTTCAATACGGTTGGCAGACAACCATTGACGATACGGTTTGGCTGTGGCCAACTGTTCCTTCAATTCGCCATCATAATAGATTTTTCCTTCCTGGGTATCGACCAACAGAATTTTACCTGGTTGCAGACGCCCTTTTTCTTTAATGTCTCCCGGTTCGAAGCTGATGACTCCCGCTTCACTGGCAACTACCATTATGTCGTTCTTGGTAATCAGGTAGCGGGCAGGACGCAGTCCGTTACGGTCGAGCATACCACCGGCATACCGTCCGTCACTGAACAACAGGGCTGCCGGCCCATCCCATGGTTCCATCAGAATGGAGTGGTACTCATAAAAGGCTTTCAGGTCTTCGCTGATAGGATTCTTGTCGTTGAAGGATTCCGGTACCAGCATGGCCATGGCATGTGGCAGGCTCAGGCCGGACATTACGAAGAATTCCAGTACATTATCAAGCGAAGCGCTGTCGCTCATATTGGGCTGGATAATTGGTCGGATATCCTTGATGTTCCCTAATGCAGGGGTGGAAAGTACACTTTCGCGGGCTTCCATCCAGGCACGGTTACCACGGATGGTATTGATTTCACCGTTGTGAGCCAGCAGACGAAACGGTTGTGCCAAGCTCCAAGTAGGGAAGGTGTTGGTACTGAAACGCGAGTGTACTACAGCCAGTCCGCTGGTGAAATAAGGTTGTGTCAGGTCCGGAAAATATTCACGTACCTGCATGGAGGACAGCATACCTTTATATACAATGTTCTTGCTGGAAAGCGAAACAATGTAAAAATCTTTGTGCTGGATGCGTTTTTCTATCCGTTTGCGGATGATATAGAGCGTACGTTCCAGGTTGGCTGTATCGCTGGCTCCGGTGATGAATACCTGCTTGATATCCGGTTCGGTGGCCAGAGCGTCTTTACCCAGAATAGAAGAGTTGACCGGTACATTACGCAGATGCATCAATGTCAATCCTTCACGTTCGACTTCTTCGATAAGGATGCTCAGGATGTGTTTCTGTTCTTCCTCGTCTTTGGGTAAGAAAATCAGTCCGGTTCCATATTTTCCCTTCTCGGGTACCGGAATACCTTGTAATAATATAAATTCATGCGGAATCTGTAACATGATACCCGCACCGTCACCCGTCTTGTTATCGGCTCCTTCTGCACCACGATGTTTCATGTTTTCCAGTACCCGAAGTGCTTGGTCTACCAGTTCGTGTGACTTGTTTCCGTGGATGTCTACAATCATGCCGACACCGCAGGCATCATGTTCATTTTCCGGGCTATACAAGCCTTCGGATGAGGGAACGTGCTGTGTCGGATAAATAGACGTTGGATTGATAAAAAGATTCTCTTTCATTGTATTTGCTTACCTTTTGTGTGTTATATTGTTTTATTTCTATTGTCGGTTTTGCAAAAATATAGAAAATAGGTCAAAATGATTCTTTGGAGCGGTTTTTTATGATATTCTTTTTTGTTACATCTCTTTTGTTGTTACAACTCGTTCGGTTTTCTGTTTGTTTTCTTGTAAAATGAAATATTTTACCTGTATTAAGTGTTAATGTGAAACTAATGCGTCTTTTAAACGGTGAACCTGTCTATATTGAAACCTGTTTATAATGAAAATGTCTATTGCTATAGGGATTATTAATGAAATTTGTAGGATTATGTACAGTTTCGAAAGATTATTGGATAAACAGCTGTAAGATTTCAAAGAACGAGAAGAAAATTGTTTCTATAAGGAAAAAATAGAGATTGTAGCGTGGAAAAGTCCGTCTTTCGACGTATGAATCGAGAGGCGGACTTTGGAGTAAATTGGATTTCTACTTTTCTAAAAAAAATCATAGAAATGACACAATAGAATTTTAAAAAGGGGGCGTTTAGGAGATTCAGAGCCGTTTCAATGCCAGTTTAATAACTTTTTCAACTGCAGCTTCGGGTTCTTCTTTCAAGATAGCGGAAACTACTTTTTGTGAAGGAACTTGTGCAAAGCCCAGCATAGTCAGTGCTGCGATAGCTTCTTCGTAAACTTCGCTATGGGCGTGAGTGGCAGGGGAAACCAGTATATCGGAAGCTTCAATACCGGTTGTTCCTATCTTGTCTTTCAAATCGACAATAATGCGTTGGGCGGTTTTCAGACCGATACCTTTGACGGTCTTCAACAGTTTGTCGTTGCCACTGCTGATAACGTTGCAAAGTTCGGATGGACTGAGGGCAGAAAGTATCATGCGGGCTGTGTTTCCTCCGATACCGGATACAGTGATAAGTAGCAGGAAGAGTTCCCGCTCCTGCTTAGTGGCAAATCCATATAGATTGTATGCATCTTCTCGGATAGATTCTACAATGTAGAGTTTGACTTCTTTCTTGCTTTGGATTGCTGAATACGTGTTCAGCGATACGTTGATTCCGTATCCTACTCCATGGCATTCTACTACTGCCATGGCTGGAGTCAATTCTGTCAGTTCACCTTTTATATATTCTATCATAGTTATTGGGTAGATGAAAAATGTAAGCAAAAATAATTAATCTTCTTCAACAAATGCTGTTTTTTGCTATTTTGTTGCATGATTCTTTTTTGGAATGAGTCTAATTATGTAACTTTGTCCGGTCAAGGAGATTCCTTGATTTTCAACTCAAACAATAACTTAAAACGTATGAAGAAAATTAGAGCTGCCGTAGTAGGATACGGAAATATCGGTAAATTTACATTGGAGGCGCTGGAAGCTGCTCCCGACTTTGAAGTAGCAGGTATCGTTCGTCGGAACGGTGATGCCGATAAACCTGCTGAGTTGGCTGATTATCAGGTAGTAAAGGATATTAAAGAATTGAAGGATGTAGATGTAGCCATTTTGGCGACTCCAACCCGTAGCGTAGAGAAATATGCTAAAGAAATTCTGGCATTGGGTATCAATACAGTAGACAGCTTCGACATCCATACACAGATTACATCTTTGCGTCGTTCGCTGGATGAAACTGCCAAAGAACACAAGGCCGTATCTATTATCTCAGCCGGTTGGGATCCGGGAAGTGATTCTGTAGTCCGCACTCTGTTGGAAGCCATTGCTCCGAAAGGTATTACCTATACTAACTTCGGTCCGGGCCGCAGCATGGGACACTCTGTAGCTGTACGTGCCATTGCAGGTGTGAAGGATGCTTTGTCTATGACTATTCCGGTGGGTACTGGTATTCACCGCCGTATGGTATATGTAGAACTGGAAGAAGGCGCAGACTTCAAGACCGTAGAAGCGGCTATCAAGTCGGATGCTTATTTCGTGAACGATGAAACTCACGTTATCCAGGTTCCTTGCGTAGACGATTTGAACGATGTAGGTCACGGTGTAAATCTGGTACGTAAGGGTGTTTCCGGAAAGACTCACAACCAGCTGTTCGAATTTGATATGAAAATCAATAATCCGGCATTGACTGCACAGGTGTTGGTGTGTGTGGCCCGTGCTTCAATGAAACAGCAGCCGGGATGTTATACCATGATTGAAATTCCAGTTATTGATTTATTGGCTGGTGACCGGGAAGAGCTGATTGCCCATCTGGTTTAATGGGGATTTATCGGTATCCGTATTGGTAAAATATACAGTAAGGTCTGTAGAAAAATGCTTAAGTCATTTTCTATAGACCTTATTTTATTTATGTGAATTAAAGTATTAATGAATATGAAATGATAAATATATATGTTAATAATATGCTTTCGTTATTAAGCATTACTAATTAAATGCCTATCTTGCATTGATAACTTTTTATAAGTTTACTATAGTTATTTAATTTATTTATAAACAAGACCATTATTAATCTTAATTGAGAGGCTATGATGAACTACAGACTGAAGAGTTTATTCTTTTTCTCATTGGCATTTCCGATGATGCTCAGTGCCCAGGTACGTGTGGAACAGTTGTTGGAAAAGGGTTGGAAATTTACTCGCGAGGATCAGGCTACATTCAGCAATGAACAGCTCAATGACAGTAAATGGCAGTCTGTGACTGTGCCTCACGACTGGGCTATTTACGGACCGTTCAGTATCAACAATGACAAGCAGCTTACGGCTATTACTCAGGATGGGCAGAAAGAAGACATGGAACATGCCGGCCGAACAGGAGGTTTACCTTTTGTAGGAGTCGGCTGGTACCGGTTGAACTTTACAGTACCTAATTATGCGAAAGGTAAACAGTGTGTATTGCTTTTCGACGGTGCGATGAGCCATGCACGTGTATATATCAATGGTAAAGAAGCATGTTACTGGCCGAATGGATATAATGCTTTTGTGGTAGATGCTACTCCTTTCCTGCATGCTGAAGGAACCAATACATTGGCGGTTCGTCTGGAAAATGAGACAGAATCTTCCCGTTGGTATCCTGGAGCCGGACTTTATCGGAATATCCGTTTGATTGTAACGGAAGATGCCCATGTCCCTGTTTGGGGTACTCAATTGACAACTCCGGTAGTGAACAAAGAGTATGCTCAGGCTGTATTGAAGACTTCGTTGGATGTGCCTGCTGGAAAATCGATAGCCGATTATCGCATTGTGACTGATATCAAAGATCCGTCAGGGAAGGTAGTGGCTACTCAGACTCAGCAGGGAGTATTCCATGAAGGAGTTGGAAACAGGTTCGAGCAGCAGTTTGATATCAACCAGCCACAGTTATGGTCGGTCGATACACCTTCTTTATATACAGCCGTATCGAAAATCTATGAAGGGGAAACTCTGAAAGATGAATATGAAACCCGTTTTGGCATCCGTTCCATCGAAGTGATTCCGGGAAAAGGTTTCTTCCTGAACGGAGAACGTGTTCAGTTCAAAGGTGTATGTAATCATCACGACTTGGGTCCGTTGGGAGCGGCTACCAATGAAGCTGCCTTGCGCCGTCAGATCCGTATTCTGAAGGATATGGGTTGTAATGCCATCCGTACCTCACACAACATGCCGTCTACGGAACTGGTGAACCTGTGTGACGAAATGGGTATGATGGTTATGGCTGAATCGTTTGATGAATGGAAGACGGCCAAAGTAGAAAACGGTTACCATAAGAATTTCGATGATTGGGTGGAAAAGGACCTGGTGAATCTGTTACATCATTTCCGTAATAACCCGAGTGTGGTAATGTGGTGTATCGGTAATGAAGTTCCTGATCAGTGGAGTGGTAAACAAGGTCCGAAGCTGACCCGTATGTTGCAGGATATCTGTCATCGTGAGGATCCGACCCGTCCTGTCACTCAAGGTATGGATGCCCCGGATGCAGTAGTCAACAACAACATGGCTGCTGTGATGGATGTACCGGGATTCAATTACCGTCCGCATAAATATATAGAGAATTATACGAAACTTCCGCAGGAAATCATTTTGGGAAGTGAAACCGCTTCTACTATCAGTTCACGTGGAGTTTATAAATTCCCGGTAGAACGTCGTTCCATGCAGAAATACGATGACCATCAGGCTTCATCATACGATGTTGAACATTGTGGCTGGTCCAATCTGCCGGAAGATGATTTCATTCAGCATGAAGATTTGCCGTATTGTATCGGCGAGTTTGTATGGACTGGATTCGATTATCTGGGTGAACCGACACCATATTATTCCGATTGGCCTAGTCATTCTTCTTTGTTTGGTATCATCGATTTGGCTGGCCTGCCGAAAGACCGTTACTATTTGTATCGCAGTCACTGGAATAAGGAAGCCGAGACCTTGCATATTCTTCCGCATTGGACTTGGGAAGGACGTGAAGGTGAAGTGACACCGATTTTCGTCTATACCAACTATCCTTCTGCCGAACTGTTCATTAATGGAAAGAGTCAGGGCAAACGTACGAAGGATTTGTCTGTGACAGTAGAAAACAGCGGTGACTCGTTGTCATTGGCTACTTTCAAACGCCAGAAACGTTACCGCCTGATGTGGATGGATACCAAGTATGAACCAGGAACTGTAAAAGTAGTAGCTTACGACAAAGATGGTAAGGCCGTAGCTGAAAAGGAAATCCATACAGCTGGTAAACCTCATCATATTGAGCTGATACCGGACCGCACTCAACTGAAAGCCGACGGTAAGGACTTGTCGTTTGTAACAGTGCGTGTGGTTGATAAGGATGGTAATCTCTGTCCGATGGCCGATAACCAGATTTCATTCAAAGTGAAAGGTAAAGGAATTTACCGGGCGGGTGCCAATGGTAATCCGGCATCGTTGGAATCTTTCCAGGAACCGAAGATGAAAGTATTCTATGGGATGATGACTGCCATTGTGCAGACCAGTGAAGATCCAGGTTCCATTACGCTGGAAGCTACTGCAAAAGGTTTACAGAAGGCTACTTTAGAACTGACTTCCGAAAAATAATCTGTAACAACAGCATTTCAGATAGGTACGGGCCGGATGGGCGTTTCCATCTGGCCCGTACTGTTTCAGGAAGGTATATATTCATAAATTGAGTACCTTTTCCTGATTAAATAGAAGTATTTTTCAAGGGTAGCAATTTTTTTTGTTTCTTTGCGTATAAAAAATAAAAGACTATGATAGGAAGTATTGTCTGGGATGTCGATCCCGTTTTGTTTCATTTGGGCCCCCGGGAAATCCGCTGGTACGGTTTGATGTGGGGTATTGGCTTCATTTTGGCTTATAACATGGTAGCCAATCTGTTCAAGAAAGAAGGACATCCCGATAAATGGGTGGATAAATTGTTTGTATATTGCATTGTCAGCAGTGTCATCGGTGCCCGCCTGGGGCATTGTCTGTTCTATGAATGGAGCTATTATGGTGCCCATCCGCTGGAGATTCTGAAAATCTGGAACGGTGGTCTGGCCAGTCACGGCGGTGTGTTTGCCCTGATTCTGGCTTTGGTTATCTATTCTTATAAGGTGACGCGCAAGAGCGTCTGGTGGCTGTTCGACCGGATGATACCGGCTGTAGCCGTAGTCTGTATGTGTATCCGTTTCGGAAACCTGATGAATTCGGAAATCTTCGGTTATCCTACTACCTTGCCTTGGGGATTCGAATTTGTCCGTTCGCGTGAATGGCAGCAGCTTTACAATGCCAACGGAGAGGCTTTACCCTGTCATCCTACACAAATCTATGAAATGTTGTACTGTCTGGTAGCGGGTGTCACTTCGTGGGTGATGTACCGGTTCTATGGATTACAGAAGCATGTTGGTTTGATAACCGGTGTGTCATTGATTATTTTCTTCGGTGCCCGTTTCGGATTAGAGTTTATGAAGAATCCACAGGTAGCTCAGGAAGTAGGTATGACATTGAACATCGGGCAGTGGCTTAGTCTTCCGTTAATCCTGTTAGGAATTTATTTGATTTTTACCAGTGGAAAGCGGAAAGAAGTATTAGGAAACAAGTGAGGAATCGAGGCCGTTTCCTTGATTTTTGCTGAGGAAAGCCGGAGGTCGGAATGATTTTTCTGATATGAATCCGGTAGAAATACAGATGTGGAACAGTGGTTCTCTGTCTGAGATGAATGAGGGTGTGTCAAAACTCATTTTTTGAAAATGTGAACTTATAATTTGAAATTTGAGCATCCTAAAAGACTAAAGAAAGGGCCGTATCATTACTCTATACAGAGTTTGATACGACCCTTTTAAATATTATAGTTACAATCTGTAACTTTGAGGAGTAGTCATTTTAGTTTTGACACACCCTCATTTTTTATACCCTTTTGAGCGTTTTCAGCCATTCAAATGAGAGTAAAACTACAGTTCTGATATCTACTTTCTTTTTGAGGAAATTTATAAATGGAAAATCTTTATAAAGTAGATATTTTGCAGTTTGTTATATGGATAAGTTGTAGATTATCAGATAGATGATTTATATAGTGTAGTAGACTAAAGTATATATCTTATACCTGAAGATTATGGTAAATAACTGTCTGTTGTCCTGCTTTCATCTACTTCCGGTCTCCTTGGTATCAAAAGTGATAGGTCAAGTAACATTTATGCAAGAGGCTGATGGAATAAGTCTCTATTTTTGCTTCACGAGAAATTCAAAAACCAACTATTAATGATTTAAATTAATGCTATGAATGCAAGATTGAATCAACAGGAAAAGCGTATAAGTGCTGTTGTCTTCCTTTTGACATGTGCATGTATGGGAGCTTTTGCACAACAACAAGATTCTACACAGGTAGCCAATCCTTCTAAAGAAGAGGGAAACCGTAATGTCATGTTGAATGCAGCCAGTGCCAATGGTCCTCGTGAAATCCAGATTGGACTACCTTCAGCCGATGTGAATGTACTTGAGAACGGTATTCCTGTTACGTATGCTACCAATCCTCATAGTGTAAATTCATTGTGGCGTGCTGATGCAAGCTTGAGCCATGTAGGATTGTTGAAGATTTCTGAAACGGCCATTACTACCGGTAACATCGGTTATGCGGTAAATTCTTTTACACAATTGGGAGAAAAAGGTTTTAACGGTACACTTAATTATAAGAGTAATCATTTTGGAATGCAGGAATTCTCATTGAATCTGAATGGAAGTATGGGAAAAGACTGGTTTTATAGCGGAAGCATTTATCAGGACTTTGACCCGGGTACTTTCAAGATTAAATCTACTCCTTTCCAAGACCGTACTCAGATTTACAAATTTGCCTTGACTAAGCGATATAATCAGAATCGGGGTGAACTTACTGCCATGTATCACTACAGTAACAGCCATCCGGTGTATATGTATGCCACTCAGTCTGCTCCGTTTGTATACGTAGGAGATGGTAGTGTAAGGGAGTTCGGCAATTTTTCACTTGGTACTACTTCTTATTTGCCGGTAGACAATGAAATGATTTATCGGGATATGCGTACAGGTGAATTGAAAAAGACCAGTCTGTATGATGCTGTTCAGAATAAAGGCAGTGAATTTACTTTGATGAATAATTATACATGGGATAATGGCTTGAATTGGAAGACTATAATGAAGTACGACCATTCTACCGGTTCTTGTGTTTACCAGACTCCGATGTCGCTCGATAAGAATGAGGCCGGTATCAATTATATGTATGAAGATGCTGACGGTGGCATGAAGCCATATACAGGAGAATATGTGCAGAGCCGTATGTCTTGTCTGAACAGGGGATTTATTGATTCGTTCATGTTTACAACAGAATTGTCACGTTCTGTAGGAAACAGCACTTGGAGATTAGGGGTGAACGAATGGTATTATGATATTGATTACAGTTCGGCTACCACCATGTATGACCAGTCGGTCCCGACAGACGGTGGTTACCCTGTTCGCTTGTATAATGCAGATTATCAGACTTACGCAGACCGTACATACGGAGAAAACGGCTATTATTACGATTTTAACAAGAATGCCTCGGAATATTATAAAGGACATGAAAACAAGTTGGCAGTTTACTTTACTCATGACTGGAATATTACTGATAAGTTCAATCTTTATTATGGGGCACGTCTGGAATATCAGGCATTGCGAGGTGATAATGCGGCAGTCTTGAATGCTGACGGTAATTACGTAGGACGTTTTTCCAACTACTATTTGGGCGCTACTGCTCCTGACGGTACCCAGATTGCTCCGACTCCTTTCAGTTATGACTGGCTGAATTATGCGTTGACCGCGTCGGCTACTTATAAACTGAACAAGGAGTTCGGATTTACCGGAGACTTTACTTACATTACCCAGCATCCGAAACTGGAAAATTTTGCACCGGCAACTTTACCGAATACAGACAAGATTTCTGTACCTCTGGGACGTGCAGGTATCTATTTTAATAACAGCTGGTTGAGTTTGACTTCTCTTTTCTCTTATATTTCGAAGACAAACAATAACTCTACGTTGAATCTGCAGCATAAGACGGCTGCCGGACAAACTGAGATTATGGCTGCTCCGCTGACATACGATATACAGACTTTGGGATGGACCACTGACGTGGTAGCACATCCGTTTAAAGGTTTTGATTTACACTTCCTCTTCACTTATCAGAAACCGACTTACAAGAAGTATGAGACTTCTGTAGAATTCTCTGATGGCTATGTAGGCAAAATCAATGCTACAGGTAATATCGTAGCGGAAATCCCGCAGGTGATTGTAGAAATCGATCCGAGTTATATGATTACCAAGGATTTGAAAATCTGGACAAGTTTCCGTTATTTCAGCAAGACATATGCTAATATCAATGATGCCTATTATTTCAACGGACGCTGGGAAACCTTCGGAGGTCTGAATTGGCAGGTAAACAAACAACTTTCATTGGGCTGTACTGTAGTGAACTTCTTGAACCAGACAGGTGCAAAGGGTAGTATTGCAGGTGCAGAATTGGTAACCAAAGATGAAGCAAGTAAGTATGCCGGAACCGTGATGGCCGGTAGCTATATACGTCCGTTCACAGTAGAATTTAGCGCTAGTTTGAAGTTTTAAGTAATCGGGTATTTCAGGATTAAGGTAAAAGATTGTTTTTAATATACGGATAGGCGACAAATACTTGTCGCCGTCCGGATATGGATACTTAAAAAACAGTATATTTAAATGTCTAAAATATGATAACCATGAAAAAGAAATTCGTTAACCTTACATTGGTTTTGGCTGCAGTTTCAGGGTTTACAGCTTGTCAGCCACAGAAGAGTGCCATTAGTTTAGAGCATCAGGGTGATACCCTTACCATTGTACACATAACTAAACCTACCAAATATCTGATTCTGCCGATTCAGGAATCAAGTACTGAAGGAAAAGTGAAACTGGACACCGGCAGTCCTGCAGACATGGCGATGGATGTTCGTCTGGCTGTAGACAGTATTGAATATTATGTGCCGTTCGAGTTGCCTCAGGGAGCCAAGGAGGCTACTGTTACGATCGGAAAAGTAGGAGCTAAAGCCATTTGTTGGGATCATATTCAGTTGGCCGATACATTCGATACAAAGAATACTGATTATTATCGTCCTGTTTATCATCATACACCTTCTTACGGATGGATGAATGATGCTAACGGTTTGGTATACAAGGATGGAGAATATCATTTGTATTTCCAATATAATCCTTATGGTTCCCGTTGGGGAAATATGCATTGGGGACATTCAGTCAGCAAGGATCTGGTTCATTGGGAACACCTGAAGCCGGCTATTGCCCGAGATACACTGGGACATATCTTCTCTGGAAGTACTGTAATAGACCATAACAACAGTGCCGGTTATGGAAAAGATGCTATGATAGCTTTCTATACATCGGCTAGCGATGAACACGGACAGATTCAGTGTATGGCTTATAGTACTGATAACGGACGTACTTATACAAAATATGAAAAGAATCCTATTCTGACTCCGTTTGACGGATTGAAGGATTTCCGGGATCCGAAAGTGTTCTGGTATGAACCGGCACAGAAGTGGTATATGATTGTTTCTGCCGACAAGAACATGCGTTTCTATTCGTCTACCAACCTGAAGGATTGGGAATATCTGAGTCAGTTCGGTCAGGGCTACGGTGTACAGCCTAATCAGTTCGAATGTCCGGATTTCATCCAATTGCCGGTAGACGGTGACCCGAACAACAAGAAATGGGTGATGATTGTGAATATCAACCCGGGTTGTCCGTTCGGTGGAAGTGCTACAGAGTATTTTGTAGGTGATTTCGATGGTAAGGAATTCAAATGTGATACTAAACCTGAAGTTACCAAATGGCTCGATTTCGGTAAAGATCATTATGCTACAGTTTGCTTCTCTAATACCGGTGACCGGATTATCGCTGTACCTTGGATGAGTAACTGGCAGTATGCAAACGTTACTCCTATCCGTCAGTATCGTGGTGCGAACGCTCTGCCTCGCGAATTGTCTCTGTACACCAAAGACGGACAAATCTACATGGCTGCCAACGCTGTGAAAGAAACACAGGCTTTGCGTAAGGAGAGTCGGTCTGTAGACAATATGGATGTGAAAGATGAAGTCGTTATCGATGAGATTGTTCCGAACAATGAGGGTGCATACGAATTGGAAATGGATATCGTACCGGGTAATTCACAGCTGGCAGGTCTGGAATTTTATAATGCCAAAGGTGAGAAATCCAAGATTTATCTGGATCTGAAGAACAAGAGATTGGTTATGGATCGTACAGAAAGCGGTCTGACAGCTTTCGGTGAAAAATCAGAACCTCATGCCATTGAGAATCATGACGGAAGAAAAGTTAATTCCATCAATTATCAGAATGATTTTGCATTGGGTACATGGGCTCCGCTTTCGCTTTGCGAAGGTAAGACTTATCATCTGGATATCTTTGTAGACAAGTGTTCGGTTGAAATCTTTGTAGACGGTGGCCGTATTGCCATGACCAATCTGATTTTCCCTACTCAGCCATATAACAGTCTTCGTTTCTATACAGAAGGTGGCACAGCCAAGGTTGAGAACATGAAAATCTATAAATTAGGGTTATAATTGATTTAGTCACTTTTACAGGTATGGGCTTCGCAGGACGGAAGTCGCTCTGTGAGGTCCATTTCTAATTTATTATCTTTTTATCCAAGATTATTTATGAGTAAAACAACTTCCTTTTATGCGAAGCTGATTCCTGTGATGCTCTGCTTTTTTGCCATGGGATTTGTTGATCTGGTGGGAATTGCTTCGAACTATGTGAAAGCGGATCTGAACCTGAGTGATTCACAGGCAAATATTTTTCCGTCACTGGTATTTTTCTGGTTTTTGATTTTTTCCGTACCTACCGGTATACTGATGAACCGTATCGGGCGTAAGAAAACGGTACTTCTGAGTCTGATAGTTACTTTTGTGTCTTTGCTTCTGCCCATTTTCGGTGACAGCTACGGGCTGATGTTGTGTTCCTTCTCTTTATTGGGTATAGGTAATGCACTGATGCAGACTTCCCTGAATCCGTTGCTGAGTAATATCATCTCCGGTGACAAACTGGCCAGTTCATTGACTTTCGGTCAGTTTGTAAAGGCCATCGCTTCTTTCCTGGCCCCGTATATCGCCATGTGGGGAGCTACCTGTACCATCCCTCAGTTCGGATTGGGCTGGCGTGTACTGTTCCCTATTTACATGATCATTGCCATTCTGGCTATCCTCTGGTTGAGTGCGACTCCGATCGAAGAAGAGAAACCCGACAAGGCTTCCGGTTTTGTGGATTGTCTGAAACTGTTGGGAAATCCTTTCATCATCCTCTGTTTCCTGGGTATCATGTGTCATGTCGGTATTGATGTGGGTACTAACACCACTGCTCCCAAGATTCTGATGGAGCGTCTGGGTATGACGTTGGACGAGGCCTCTTTTGCTACCAGCCTGTATTTTATTTTCCGTACCATCGGTTGTTTCTCTGGTGCCATTATTCTACAGAAAGTTTCTTCGAGGCTGTTCTTCATCATCAGTGTCATCTGTATGTTGGCCGCTATGGTTTTGCTGTTTGTTTCCGATGCCCAGTATGTCATCTATACGGCTATTGCGCTGATAGGTTTCGGTAATTCGAATGTCTTCT